>Ga0185299_10000433_pt1 | contig 114475 bp, 101 predicted proteins | sample PaiPotPPA55metaG_FD_128002 | JGI IMG/M metagenome (GOLD analysis project Ga0185299, IMG submission 128002) | Iron sulfur acid spring bacterial and archeal communities from Banff, Canada, to study Microbial Dark Matter (Phase II) - Paint Pots PPA... ... | reverse complement strand
ACCTCATCCGCTGCCTCAAACGCTACATAGCCCGCGAAATCTATCCCCGCCTCACCGCCGACCTCGCCGCACTCAACACCCACCATCAACAGGCCCTTTGCGCTTGACACACCATAGGAGCATCGGAAGGGCCGTTGCAGTTCAGGTGAGAGCGGGCTCGGGCTTGCGGGACGTGGCCGTCGCGAAGCCGGGAAGCCACCTGTTGACCAGCGGGATCAGCAGGTGGATCAGTGGGCCGATGCCGAATGCGTAGACGATGGTGCCGACGCCGACACTGCCGCCGAGCAGCCAGCCGGTGACCAGCACGGTGGCCTCGATCGAGGTGCGGATCGGCCACACGGACCAGCCGGTGCGGGCGACCAGGCCAGTCATCAGTCCATCGCGCGGACCCGGACCCATCCCGGCACCGATGTAGAGCACGGTGGCGACGGCATTGAGGAGCACGGCCGCGACCATCGCCCCGATCTGCAGCACCAGGTGATGCGCGTGCGGCAGCCAGCGCAGGCCGTTGTCCACCGAGACGGCGATCACCACCACATTGCTCACCGTGCCCAGTCCAGGCTTCTGCCGCAGCGGGATCCAGGCCAGTAGCACGGCGATCCCGGTCACCGCCGTCACCGCGCCGAAACTGATCGGCACGTGCCGGGCAACGCCCTGATGGAAGACATCCCAGGGATCCAGTCCGAGCCCGGCCCGGATCATCACGGCCATCGAGAATCCGTACATCCACAGTCCGGCGTAGAGCGCGAGCAATCGGCGACACAGCATGTCGCCAAGTTTGGCGGACAACTGGACTGTTGATACAGATCCACCTGGCGATTACTGGACTGGTCGATGCGATGCGGGCGCCACATACATGGTGCCGCGATCAGAGGCCGGAGACGCCCGCTATTTGGCCGATGCCGTAGGTCACGGCCATCGCCAGGGCGCCGCCGATCACCACGCGCAGGATCGCTCGGCGGGGGTTGCTGCCGCCGAGGCGGGCGCTGATCGAGCCGGTCAGGACCAGGGCGATCAGGACGGCGACGAAGGTGACCGGGATGCGCCACGTCACCGGCGGTAGCAGGATTGCCAGGATGGGGAGTACGGCGCCCACGGTGAAGGAGATTGCCGAGGAGATCGCTGCTTGCCACGGGTTGGTCAGGTCGGTGGGGTCCAGCCCCAGTTCGGCCTCGGCGTGTGCGGTGAACGCGTCGTGTGCGGTGAGCTCGTGCGCGACCTGGCGGGCGGTCTCGGGGGACAAACCCTTGCCCTGGTAGATCTGCGCCAGCTCGGCCAGCTCGAAGTCGGGCTCCTCGGCCAGCTCGCGGCGCTCCTTGGACAGCAGGGCCCGCTCGGAATCGCGCTGGGTGCTGACCGAGACGTATTCACCGGCCGCCATCGAGATCGCGCCGGCGGACAGGCCCGCGATACCGGCGGTCAGGATCGCCGAGCTGCTGGTTGTCGCGGCCGCGACGCCGACGACCAGGCCCGCGGTCGAGACGATGCCGTCATTCGCCCCGAGCACCCCGGCCCGCAGCCAGTTCAGCCGCGAGCTCAGCCCGTTGCCGTGCGGCTCGTGCGGATGCGTTCCGTTCTCGGCGGTCTCTTCCACGTGAGCAGAGTAAGGCCGTTCGGTGCCGAGGAGGTGGAGGTTGCGGTCGTGAAACCCGTGCGGGCCGCCATGGCCGCGCGCGGAGACCTTCGTGCCGATGCCGTCGAGATGTAGGGTTGCGCGGGTGAGCATTCCGTGGCGTGGGCAGATTCAGAAAGCCCCGATCACCTGGGACGAGTTCCTTTCGATCGACGAGGACATCCGCCGTGATGTCGAGATTGTCGACGGCTATGTGATCCCTCGTGAGCAGCGGGACGCCAGGCATCAGAAGGTCGGAGCACGGATCTCCAATGCTCTGGAGGAGGCTGCGGTCGAGGAAATGCGCAGCAGTGGGGACCGCTGTTTGGAAACGAACACCGAGACCAGTGTGCTGCTGTGGGAAATTCCGCCAACGGCCCGTAAGCCCGACGCCATCGTGAACGAGTGCGTTGACGAATTCACTCAGATCGTCGCTTCCGATGTATTGATCGCCGTGGAAGTCCTCTCCACGTGGTCACAGCGGCGCGACCGGATCCACAAGATGGCCGACTACGCCGACGCCAAGATCCCGCATTATTGGATCGTAGAGTTCGACAAGATCGGTGCGGTGACCGTGGAGCGTTATGGGCTGGTGGGGCGGAACAGGGCCTACTCGCACATCGAGACCACGCACCGCGATATGCACGGGCTTGCCGTCGATGTGACCGTTCCGTTCACTATCAGGATCACCTGGGACCAGTTGGCGATCGCGCCTAGGGTGTGACCCCTACTCCGCCGCGCTGATCTGCTGAGCGGGCGCAGCCACCAAGGCATCGGAGTAGGCGTGTGGACCCGGCCGGGAAAGAATGCGTGCGTCGGGCCCGGGTGCGGTTCATGTTCAATCGGTATCGTGCGGGGATGGTGAATCCTGTTGTGTCGCGCGTGATGTCCTCCATTGCCGGTCAGCTCGGAAATCCGCACGGGCCGTTGGGGCGGGTGGTCGGCACGGTGCTCAATCGCGGCAACCGATTCCTGATCGACGCGAGTGCCGAGGCGGCGGAGGCCGTGGCGGGCGGGGCCGCGGCCGATATCGGATTCGGTGGTGGTGTGGGGATGTCGGTGCTGCTCGATCGGGTCGGTGCGGACGGCACCGTGCACGGGGTGGAGTTGTCGCGGGAGATGTTGGCGCGGGCCAGGTCCGGGTTCACCCGCGAGATCGGGCAGGGGCGGTTGCGGGTGCTGGAGGGCTCGCTGACCGAGCTACCGCTGGCCGATGCGAGCCTGGACGCGGTGATCACCGTCAACACCGTGTATTTCGTGCCCGAGCTGGATCGAGCGTGCGCGGAGCTGGCCCGGGTGCTGCGGCCGAAGGGGCGCGTCGTGATCGGCATCGGAGATCCGGACGGCATGGCGAAAATGCCGTTCACCGGGTACGGATTCCACCTGCGCCCGGTCGCCGAGCTGAGCGCGGCCCTCGAACGCGCCGGTCTCACCGTCGAGCACCGGGTCATCGACCATAAGCCGTTCCCGGGTCATCTGCTCATCGGCAGCCGGGTGTAGCGGTCGGAGACTATTCCGCGGCCGATTCCATTTCCTGCGCAAGCGCATCGGCGAAGGCGTCGACATCCTCGGGCGTGGTATCGAAGGCGCACATCAAGCGGACCTCTCCGGTGCTCTCGTCCCGCACGTGGAACGAGAATCGCTTGCGCAGGCGTTCGGTGACTTCCGGTGGTAGCACGGCGAATACGGCGTTGGCCTGGACCGGACGGGTCAGCCGGACACCCTCGATCCGCCCGGCCGCCGCGGCCAATCGCGCGGCCATGGCATTGGCGTGCACCGCATTTCGCCGCCACAGATCGCCCGCGAGCAGGGCCTCGAATTGCACCGAGACGAACCGCATCTTGGATGTCAGCTGCGTGGAGGACATGCGCAGGTATTCGATGTCATGGATACGGTCCGGATCGAGCACGATCACGGACTCGGCCATCATCAGGCCGTTCTTGGTGCCCCCGAACGACACGATATCCACACCGGCTTCGGTGGTGATCTCACCCAGCCCGGTATCGAGATATGCTGCGGCATTGCACAACCGGGCACCATCGAGGTGGACCAGCATGCCGCGCTCGTGGGCATGCGCGCACAGCGCGCGGATCTCCTCGACCGAATAGCAGGTGCCCAATTCGGTGCTCTGGGTGATCGAGACGGCGAGGGGCTGGGCGCGGTGCTCGTTCCCGCGTCCCCACGCCTGCCGGTCGACGAGTTCGGGGGTGAGCTTGCCGTCGGGCGCGGCGACGGGATAGATCTTGATCCCGCCCACCTTCTCCGCGGCTCCGCACTCGTCGCCGTTGACGTGCGCGGACTCGGCCGTGATCACCGCGCCCCACCGGGGCAGTAATGCCTGCAGCGCAACGACATTGGCCCCGGTGCCGGTGCAGACCGGATACATTCGGGCGCGGTCGCCGAAATGCCGGGCGACGATCTGCTGCAGGCCGACGGTGTAGTCGTCCGTGCCGTAGGAGGGCTGGTGACCGCCGTTCGCCAGGGTCAGCGCCTCGAGCACCTCGGGGTGCACCCCGGCCCAATTGTCGCTGGCGAAGTGTCGTACGCCCGGATTGTGCCTGTGCGTCGCATCGCTCACTCGATCATCCCTTCGTCTGTGCCGGTCGCGTGGTTCGCCTGGGCGAGTCGGCCACAGCCGACGGTCACCTCGGCGAGCGTACGCGCGATGGTCCGATGGGCCCGCGGCATAGTCGCGCGGCTCGACTGGCGCCTTGCGGCGGGACGCGGTGCACCCGTACGACGCCCGACCCGGCGCGGTTCAGCCGGCCCGCTGAATTGCGGGCCGCGGCAACGTCGTCCCGGTCTCGGCCGATAGCCGGACCGCGTCGAGCAGGCGGTGAACGTGCACGCCGTGGGCGAAGTCCGGCACGGTGCGGCCGCCGGTGCGGATATCCTGCGCCAGCGCCGCATACAGTCGCGCGACGTTACCGGCCTCTATACCGAGGTTCGTGCCCGCGAGCGGATTCTCGCCCGGCAGTTCGGACCAGGCGCCGCCGTCGCGGGCGCCCAGCAGCAGCGTTTCGCTCATCTGCAGCCCATCCGCGCCTCCTTGCCCGGAGACGATCGCCAGATCGCCTGCGGTGCCGGAGATTTCGATTCGGGTGCGGCCGTCGGTGATCTTGGCATCGTGGAGATGGACCGATACCGGGACGCCGTCGCGCGTGAGGGCGCTCAGTAGCAGCTGGTCCGGGCTGGTGACCTCGACGCCCGCGCCGGTCTCCGCCACGACCGCGCGCGGATGCCGAATCGCCAGGCGCGCAGACACATCGGCGAACTCGCCGACGAGGTATTCGACCGCGTCCAGGGTGTGTCCACCCGCGATGTCGACCATGCCCGCGCCGCTGCGATGATCCAGCGTGTAAGCCGCCCACGCCGGTATCGTCGTATCCGCCCGCATTCCCCGGGCTGAATAGATCGTCGCCGAAATCACCCGGCCGATATAGCCTTCCGAGATCAGTCGCCGAGCACGCACGACGGCGGGTGCGTAGCGGGCCTGCAGGCCGACCGCGTGATGCACCTCCGTGGCCGCCGCAAGCGCGGCCAGCTCCTCGGCCCCCTCGGTGTGCCCCGTGAGCGGCCACTCGCAGTAGACGTGCTTCCCGGCCGCCAGCGCGAGGCGGATCGGCTCGGCGTGCGCCGGGGCCTTGACGGTGATCGCCACCAGATCGACCTCGGGTTCCTCGGCCAGCGCCCGCGCGTCGGTGAAGGCGTGCTCGGCGCCGAACAGCCGCGCCGCCTCCCGCGCGCTCTCGGCGCGGCTGGTGCCGACGGCGGTGATCCGGAAGTCCGGAAGTGCTTGCAGCGCAGGGATATGCGCGCGCACGGCCCAGCCGCGGTCGGGGCTGGCTCCGACGATGCCGACTCGAATGGGGTCCATGGCCGGTTCCTCTCATAAACGGACTCTGTAGGTCCGTTTATACCTAAACGGACTCTCCGAGTCCACTTTGTTAGGATGGTTGCCATGCCCACCGCCGTGGATCGGCTGCTCGCCGACGAATCCGGTGCCGTGCCGCGCGCGGACGCCCGGCGCAACCTGGAGCGCCTGGTGGCCGCCGCGCGATCGGCGCTGGCGCAGGTCGGTGTCGAGGTCACCGCGCAGGAGATCGCCGAGCGCGCGGGGGTCGGCAAGGGCACCTTCTACCGCCGGGTTCCCTCCCTCGAGGTGCTGCTGCAGGCGGTGCTGGCCGAGGTGCTGGAGGAGATCCTCGCCCTGGGCGATCGCGCCCTCGACGATCCGGATCTGTGGCGTGGTTTCACCGAATTCGCCGCCGCCTATGTGCGACTACGTGCCGAGAGCTGCGGGGTGAACGAGGCGCTGGGTGGCGCGGGATTTCCGGGACTGGACGACGTGCTGGGCGAAATCCGCACACGGCTGCGGTGTCTGGTCGAGTCCGCGCAGCACGCCGGCGCGATGCGTCGCGACATCGCCTGGCAGGACGTGGCTTTCCTGCTTGCGGGAGCATCCACCGACGCGAACACCATCGGTCTGCGCGCCGATGCGGATCAATGGTCGCGCAATCTTGCCATCGTCCTGGACGGGCTTCGTCCACGCTGATGCCCGCAACGCCCCGTGCGAGCACTCGCGCCGAGGGCATGCGCCTGGGCGCGGCTGCGCCGGCTCGCTTCGGGGCGATGTGTTGGGGTCAGGGGCGTTCGTAGAAGGCGTCCGTGCGGGCCCGGGCGTGCGAGACCGCGGCGGTCATGACCTCGCGGGGCTTGGCCTCGGCCGGGGACTTGCCGTTCACCGCCATGGATCTCAGAGTTTGCGTGTGGTCGCGGGAAGGAGCAGGGGCCGCGCGAATCGCAGGATCTCCTCGGCGGCATCGAAATCCGTGGAGGTGTGGGTATTGGGGCCGTTATCCCATTCGGGCGGAGTCGGTTTGCCCGGCCACGTGTGCCCGCCACCGAAGACGGTCCAGTCGGTGACTCGGGCACCGCCCGCACCGCCGTCGACGGTGTGACGGCTCGATCCCTCGGTGGTGATCGTCGTGCCCTCGCCCGCACACCGGTCGATACCGCGCCAGTGTTCGGCCGTTTCTGTCAAACCCAATGTCTGGCCGCATAATTCGCCATTCGGTCCGCGTCGCCGCGAATAGCCGCCGACGATCGGCACGGTCTCGTCGGCGGTGCCGTTGATGAGTATGGCCGAGACCGCATGGGTGGGCTGATGATCGCGCAGCGCGACCGGCAGGCCACCGGCGACTGCCGCGACCACGGGCGTCAGCGCGCTCAATTCGTGCGCGACCAGATGCGCCATGAACGCGCCGTTGGAGATGCCCGCGACGATCGTATGCTCCGGTTCAGTGCCATATTGCGCTGCGCACCAAGTGATCAGCGCGCGCAGGAAGGCGATGTCGTCGATCCCGGCCGCGTCGGCACGGGTGACGCCCCGTCCGTCGGCCCAGCAGCCCTCGTGGCCATCGGGGTAGACGACGGCCACGCCGTAGGTGTCGGTGAATTCGCCGAAGCGCATCCAGGAATCCGTCAGCGGCCCCGTCGCCGCCGGTCGCTGTGGAAACTCGGACATATTGCCGTGTAGCGCCAGGACCAGCGGCGCTCCGCTGTCCCTCGGCGGCCGCACACTGAAGGTGCGAACCCTTCCGTCCACGGTCAGCTCGCCGGTTATCAGTTCCTCGGCCATCGGTGTCCCCTCTCATAGGCCGGACTGCACAGTCCAACTGCGCAGTCTTCCTGTATTTTAAGGACTTATGACCGATTCGACAAATGCTCCCGTGCCCCTGGCGGAGGACCTGCAGGAGGTGGTCGGCGCCCTGGTCCGGCGCATGCGCTCGGTCTCCCCGGCCCGCGAACTGTCGCTGTCCCAGGTCTCTATCCTCAAACGCCTGGACCGCGAGGGTCCCACCGCCGTCGCCGACCTGGCCCGCGCCGATAAGATCCGCCACCAATCCGCGGCCACCGCGGTCGCCGCCCTGGTCGAGCGCGGTCTGCTCCACAAAACCCCCGACGAACACGACCTGCGCCGCAAACTCCTGGAGATCACCCCGGACGGCCGCCGCATGCTGGCCGAACGCCGCGACGCAGGCCACGAGCACCTGGCCGACCTGATCGACGACCGCCTCACTGCCGCCGAACAGGACCAGGTGGCAACGTCGCTCACCCTCCTGCGGCGGCTGCTTGCCTGAGCCTTCCGTTGCCTCGTCGAGTTGTCCGACGGGCAGGCCATGGGCATCCTGTCCTTCTCAGGTAGCGCTGAGAATTTGCTGGGAGTATGGGGATCATGCGCGTGCTGAGGCGACACTGGACGAGCGTTGTTCCGCTGCTGGCCCTGGTGGTGCTGGCGGTGTCATGGGTGGCACATCCGAGCGGCCCGGCGGTGGTGATTCTGGTGGTGGCGATGGCGGGGGCGGTGCTCTCGGCGGTGCAGCATGCCGAGGTGGTAGCGCATCGGGTGGGGGAGCCGTTCGGATCGCTGGTGCTGGCGGTCGCGGTGACGGTGATCGAGGTGGGGCTGATCGTGACGCTGATGGCCTCGGGCGGTCACGATGTCTCCGCGCTGGCCCGGGATACCGTATTCGCCGCGGTGATGATCACCTGCAACGGCATCTTCGGGCTGTCGTTGCTGGTCGGGGCGTTGCGCCGGCGGGTGGCGGAGTTCAATGCCGAGGGCACCGGGGCCGCGCTGGCCACCGTCGCGACGCTGGCCACGCTGAGCCTGGTGCTGCCGACGTTCACCACGAGTAAGCCGGGCCCGGAGTTCTCCGGAACTCAACTGACGTTCGCGGCCGTGGCCTCGCTGCTGCTGTACGGGCTGTTCGTGATGGTGCAGACGGTGCGTCACCGCGACGATTTTCTGCCCGTCGAATCCGCTGAACGGGACGATGCGCATGAAAGGCCTTCGGCGAGAACGGCTCTGCTGAGCCTGGTATTGCTGCTGGTAGCACTGGTCGGAGTCGTCGGGCTGGCGAAGCTGGTATCGCCGTCGATCGAACGCGGCGTCGCCGCGGCAGGGCTGCCGCCCTCGGCGGTCGGGGTGGTGATCGCGCTGCTGGTGCTGGCGCCCGAGACGCTGGCCGCGGTGCGGGCCGCGCGCCGTGATCAGGTGCAGATCAGCTTGAACCTGGCCTTGGGATCGGCCATGGCCAGCATCGGGCTGACCATTCCGGCGATTGCGCTGGCCTCGGTATGGATCTCGGGTCCACTGACCCTGGGCCTGGGCGCCACGCAGATGGTGCTGCTGGCGCTGACGGTTGTGGTGGGCGTGCTGACCGTCGTCCCGGGCCGGGCGACCCTGCTGCAGGGCGGGGTGCATCTGGTGTTGTTCGCGGGGTTCGTGTTCCTGGCGGTCAGTCCGTAGGCCACGCATCGCCCGATTTCTGCCCCCGCGAGTGTTTCGCCGCATTCTGCGGGCTCAACGCGCCGAAATCCCTGCGATACCGGGGGCTTCGCAGCGGGTACGCTCGTGCCATGGTGATGCGGAGGACGGCACCGATGGTGTACGCCTTCGTCGTATCTGTGTGGGCTGCACTGTGGGCTGCACTGTGGGCCGCGCTGCTGATGCCGGCGGGCGAGCCCAATTCGCTGCTGGCCGTGGGCGCCGCGGTCCTGCTGACATTGACCGTGGTGGCGGCGCACACCACTCGCATGCAGTTGCTGCCGATCGCCGTGCGGACCGGCCCGCCGGTCTCTGCGCAGCGGCGGCGGCGCGGATCTTTTCTGCGCCAGAGCAATCCGGACGCTGCGGGCCGTGCGCGGCCCAGGGCACCAGGGTACGGCGGCTGACCGTGCCCGGGCGCGGTCGGCCTCCTCGCTGACCCTGTTCACCCCATAGGCCCGTCCGCGGGTACCTCGCAGTGAGGTGTTGTCCCATGCTCGATGTAATCTACTATCCCCTTTCGGCGCTGCTGTGGTTGTGGCACAGCGCATTTGCCGCTGTCCTCGGTGCCGCCAGCGGCCTGGCCTGGGCGCTGGCGATCGTGCTGCTCGTGCTCACGCTGCGGGCGGCGCTGTTCAAACCCTTTGTGGCGTACGTGCGGTTCCAGCGGACGATCGCGGTGCTGCGACCCAAGATGAAGGAATTGCAGACCCGGTATGCGGACGACCGCGAGCGGCTCGCGGTCGAGATGCGTGCGCTGCAGAAGCAGCACGAGTTCAGCATGTTCAGCGGTTGCCTGCCCATCGTGGCGCAGATGGTGGTCTTTCTCGGCCTGTTTCATGTGCTTGCCTCGTTCGATCGCACCGGTTCGGGATCGCTGGTGGTGCGGCTGCTGGGGCATCCGGCGCGCATGACGGCGGCCCATAACGCCGCCATCGCCAACTATGTGTTCTCGCCCGTGCAGGTGCAGTCGTTCCTGCACGCGAAGCTGGCCACCGCGCCGCTCTCGGCGACCCTGCTCACCTCGGGAGCGGGGTGGATTTCCGTTGCCGCGGTGGCGATTCCGCTGGTGCTTATCGGTGCGGTGTGCACGCATATGACCGCCCGCGCCTCGGTGTCGCGCCAGACCGAGCTCACCCCGCAGACCCGGCTGATCAACGCGATGACGATGTGGCTGTTTCCGCTCGCCACCCTGGCCGCGGGGCTGGTGATGCCGGTCGGCATCCTGGTGTACTTCGCCACCAGCAACGCCTGGACCTGCATGCAGCAGTATTTGGTGCACAAGCGATTGGGAACGGAGCACGAGGTTCCACCGGTTGCGGCAGCCTCGGATACCTCGCAGTCGGGGGCGAAACTGACCGGGCCGCAGGGCTGATCGGGCCGCCGCCGGGCCCGTCCGCTCACCCTGCGGAACTCCTCGGCCGGGTCGCCGTGACCGCTGCGGCACTATCGTGAGCTGCCCGGACGGGCGGAATCACCGCCGCGCCCGGGCCCGCGGGGTGGGCGATCACCACCGAGGCGACGAGGAGAATTTGTTCGAGCTCAACGCCGTTCGCGGCCAGCCGGGCCACGATGCCCAGGCGGCGCTCGGCGCTGTGCGGGCCGATCAGCACCTCGCGCCGCCGGCGGGTGGCCACGAACATCTGCCGGCGGGAGTCGAAGCGTGCGGGCCAGCCCTCGCGGACGGCCCGGTAGGCCGCCAGGTCCAGATCGCGGTGGCGGGAGGTGTCGATCATCAGGTCGGCGATGCGCTCGTCGGCCCGCGCCACCATGGGAGTGCGCTGCATGGGCTGCAGGTACTGGACCTGCAGCGCCATCCGCCGCTGGTACTCCTCGACGGGGCCGCGCAGGATCTCCCGATGTCGCTGTGCCTCGGCGGCCAGCCCGGCACCGGAGCTGTCATCGGACGTCGACGAGCGGAGCTCGGACATGAAAATGCCTTTCCTCGGGTTGCGGATTACCTTGTGTTGCAACCAGATCGGCGTCCGATGCCCCCATTATGCCGCAGGGGTCCGACAAGTTTCGCCGACGCCCGCACCGCCGGAACGCATCCGCCCGGCACGAGCGCCGACGCAGCGCCGCGACCACCAGTACGGTCGCGGCCACCCGATCACGGATGCGATTGGAGCCACTGCGCGGACCGAGTATATCGAACAAACGTTCGAACACCTACGGCTCTGTCTCGCGAATTTCCGGCAGACCGCGTCGGGTCGCTACGGCACTCCCCATCAGTCCGGCGTGCTTGTGGCCGGAATCCCCGTGTATCGGCGCAACTGGGTCCCGGCCACAAGCATGCCGGGACCGCGAGCGCAGCCGGAGTGCTGGCCGGTTACTCGGCGGCGTCGGTGGTTGCGGGCTCGAGGGCGTGCGAGGATTCCCGCCGCGCGCCCCAGCCGACCTCGGCCTCCGCGCGCATGCGCTCCACCATGTGCGGGTAGTGCAGTTCGAATGCCGGGCGTTCCGACCGGATTCGGGGGAGTTCGAAGAAGTTGTGGCGGGGCGGCGGGCAGGAGGTGGCCCATTCCAGGGAGTTGCCGCTGCCCCAGGGATCGTCCGCGGTGATGACGTGGCCGTAGCGGTAGCTGCGGAAGACGTTCCACACGAACGTGATCATCGAGAAGCCCAGGATGAACGAGCCGATCGTGGAAATCGTGTTGAGCGTGGTGAATCCGTCGGTCGGCAGGTAGTCGGCGTAGCGGCGCGGCATACCCTCCGCGCCCAGCCAGTGCTGCACCAGGAAGGTGGTGTGGAATCCGACGAAGGTGGACCAGAAGTGCAGCTTGCCCAGCCGTTCGTCCAGGAATCGTCCGGTCATCTTCGGGAACCAGAAGTAGATCCCGCCGAAGGTGGCGAAGACGATCGTGCCGAACAGCACGTAATGAAAGTGCGCAACAACGAAATACGTGTCCGAGACATGGAAGTCCAGCGGCGGGCTGGCCAGGATGACCCCGGACAGGCCGCCGAACAGGAAGGTGGTCAGGAACCCCACGGACCACAGCATGGGCGTCTCGAAGGTCAACTGCCCTCGCCACATTGTTCCCACCCAGTTGAAGAACTTCACCCCCGTGGGCACCGCGATCAGGAAGGTCATCAGCGAGAAGTACGGCAGCAGCACCGCTCCGGTGGCGAACATGTGGTGCGCCCACACCGCCACCGACAGCGCCCCGATCGACAGCGTCGCGTATACCAGTGTGGTGTAACCGAATACGGGCTTGCGGCTGAACACCGGGATGATCTCGGTGATGATCCCGAAGAACGGCAGTGCGACGATATACACCTCGGGATGGCCGAAGAACCAGAACAGATGCTGGAATTCGATGGCCCCGCCGTTGGCGGGATCGTAGATATGTCCGCCCAGATGCCGGTCGACCTCCAGTCCCATCAGTGCCGCGGTCAGGATTGGAAAGGCAAGCAGCACAAGCACGCTCGTGACGAGGATATTCCAGGTGAAGATCGGCATCCGGAACATCGTCATGCCCGGGCAGCGCAGGCAGACGATGGTGGTGATCATGTTGACCCCGCCGAGGATGGTGCCGACGCCCGAGAGTGCCACGCCCATGATCCACATATCCGCGCCCACGTCGGGGGAGTGCACGGCGCTCGACAGCGGAATATAGGCGGTCCACCCGAAATCTGCCGCGCCGCCGGGGCTGATGAATCCGGCGGTGGCGACCGTCGCGCCGAACAGGTACAGCCAGTAGCTCAGCGCATTCAGGCGCGGGAATGCCACATCGGGCGCGCCGATCTGTAGCGGCAGTATGCAATTGGCGAATCCGAAGACGATCGGCGTCGCATAGAACAGCAGCATGATCGTGCCGTGCATGGTGAACAGCTGGTTGTACTGCTCCGGCGACAGGAATTGCAGGCCCGGCCGCGCCAGTTCGGCCCGCATCAGCAGCGCCATCAGCCCGCCGATCAGGAAGAACGAGACCGAGGTGACGATGTACATGATCCCGAGCAGTTTCGGGTCCGTGGTGGTGATGATGTTCCAGATATAGGAACCTAGGGGGGCGGTCCGCCTGGGATGGGGCCTCACGGCTTCGATCTCGGCGGCGCCCGGAGCCGGTACTGTTGCCACAGATCCTCCTCGAGCCCAACCAGGCTTCGAGTGTTGCACTGCGGCAAGATCATTTGGCCGGAACACGATCATTGCGCCGACCCCGATCGCGGCGGTAGGGGATCGACCGGATGCAACGGTTGGCTGATTGCGGCGCCATGTGGCTGTTAGCCGGCTGGGTCGTATCGGGTTATGCCGGTGATGAGTTCGCGCATGGTGCGTTCGACCAGGACAGCTGGGGAGTCGGCCGTGTCGCCGGTCGCCCACTCCTCGAGTGCCACGCGGATCGCGCCGGCGGCGGCCGCGGCGGTCAATCGTCGTTGCAGTGAATCCGATTGGGGAGCAAGGCCCGTCAGCACATCCAGCAGGGCTTGTTCGCCGTTCAGGTTGACCCGATGCCACACTGCACGCAGGGCCGGATCGTCGCGCATGGCCCTCAGTAGGCCGCGGGTGATCTCCAGTTCGCGGCCCTGGTCATCGGGCGTCAGTGCGTGTACGGCGGCGGCCTCGAACTCCGCTGGCGTCGGCAGGCGCCCGCGCGGCCCCGCGGCGAGCATGTCCAGCCAGTGGGACGCGCCCGTCGAGAGCATCGGTTCCACGGCATCCTCTTTGATACGGCAGTACCGATAGAAGGTGCGCAGGCCCACGCCCGACTCCTCGGCGATCTGCTCCGCGGTGACCGCGGCGGTGCCGTGCTCGGCGAACAGGCGCGCGGCGGTGCGGGCGATCTCTAGGCGGGTCTGTGCCTTGCGGCGCTGCGCGAGGGTCGGGCGCGCCCCGAGCTGCGGTGCGGGCGCTGCCGGTTGCGGTGCAGCCATCGTCGGCCACCTCCTTCCTCGGTCGATCCTACGCCGAGTTTGCCATAGTGGCACAGCATGCCAGTTCGGCGTACTGTGACGGTTGATAGTATTTCGCCAGGTTAAGGAGAGTTTCATCATGGATCGCTTCACCGATCGCCGCGTACTCGTCACCGGTGCCGGATCCGGTATCGGGCGCGCCACCGTGCATCGCATTCTGTCCGAGGGTGGCACCGTCGTCGGCGCCGACGTCAACGAGGCCGGCCTGGCCGAGACTGCCAAGCAGGCCGCCGAGCGGGGCGCGGCCGAGCGCCTGACCACCGTGCAGATCGACATCTCCGACGAGGCCTCGGTGCAGGCCGGTGTCGCCACGGCCGTGCAGACCCTGGGCGGCCTGGACGCGCTGGTCAACGCCGCGGGCATCCTGCGTTCTGCGCACACCCACGAGATGTCGCTGGCCGACTGGAACCGGATCATCACCACCAACCTGACCGGCACGTTCCTGATGATTCGCGAATCGCTGGGCGCGCTGCTCTCCTCGGGCCACGGTGTCATCGTGAACTTCGCCTCCACCTCGACCTTCTTCGCGCACCCGTACATGTCGGCATATGCCGCATCCAAGGGCGGCATCATGTCGATGACCCACGCCCTGGCCGCGGAGTACTCCAAGCAGGGCCTGCGCGCGGTGGCGGTGGCGCCCGGCTCGATCTCGAGCGATATGACCGACGGCCGCGGCCCCGGCCTGCCCGAGGATGCGGATATGAGCCTGTTCATGAAGCTGATCCCGGCCATCGGCCAGGGATTCGCCTCGGCCGACACCGTCGCCGGCGTGGTGGCGATGCTGGCGTCGGACGACGGTGCGTTCATCACCGGCACCGAGATCCGCATCGACGGCGGCACGCACGCCTGATGTGAGGCTTTCTGGGCCGAGCCGAGCGAAAAGCGCACATCGACCGGCTTCGGCTTGGCCTTGGAAGAGTCTCCGCGGTCCATGCGAAAGCCGGGACGTAGAACAGAACGTGTTCTAGTGTTCTCGCCAGTCGAACCGAGGAGGCAGTCGCGATGGATCTCGTTGCGCTCGAGCAGATCCGTGCACTCAAATTCCGCTATCTGCGGTCCCTGGACCTCAAGGATTGGGACGAGTTCGCCGACACCCTCGCGCAGGATGCCGTCGGCGACTACGGATCGCCGTCCGGTGGGCGCCCACTGCAGTTCACCGGCCGCGACGCCATCGCCGGATATATGCGCTCCTCGCTCGATGCGAACATCATCACCGTGCATGTCTGCAGCCATCCGGTGATCGATGTCGACGGTGAAAATGCCGCCGGTACATGGTGTCTGGAGGATACGGTAATCGTGCCCGGCCACGATGTCATGATCCGCGGTGCGGCCTACTATCGAGACCGATATCGAATCGTCGACGGCGAGTGGAAAATCGCCCACACCGGCTACGAGCGCCTCTATGAAGCAAGGGTTTCGCTGAAGGCCTCGGGGTTCGCGCTCACCGCCAACCGCTGGGCCGACCGCGACGACGGCTGAGGTTTACGGCAGGGCCAGGGCGTGGTCCCGGCGGATCGCGGACGGTGTTGCGGCCCACCAGCGTTGGCAGCACCGCGTGAATGTGGACTGCTCCGAGAGGCCCAGGAGTGAGGCGATCTGGCTCATCGGCAGATCGGTGGTGGTGAGGTAGCGGTGGGCCTCGGCGCGGCGCACATCGTCCAGGATGGTCGCGAAACTGGTGTGCTCGTCGGACAGGCGTCGCTGCAGGGTGCGCGGATGCAGGGTCAAAATCCGTGCCACGGCCGAGATTTCGGGTGCGGTGGTGCCCAGCAGCTGCTGGACCGCGGCGCGCACGCGCGGCACGATCGAGTCCCCTGCGGTGGCGGACTGCTCGGTGAGAAATGCGATGGCCAGGCGCGAGAGATGCTCGTCCCCGCCCGCCACCGCGCGGTCGGCCAGGCTGCTCGGGACCCGCAGTAGCGCGGCCGCACGGCCGAATCGCACGGGGGCGCCGAAGAATTCCTCATATGTCTCGCGCGGGGCCGGTGGGCGATAGGGCAGGTCGACCGAGCGCAGTCCGTACGGCCCGTCGACCAGTTGCAGCAGGGTGCGATGCAGGAAGGCCAGGCCCAGGTCGGTGCCCTGGACCGTGGTGGCGCGCCCGGGCTGGACGCCGTAATGCAGCGCGGTGATGCTCCGGTCGCCGTACGGGTCGGGCTCGAGCGTCAGGCTCAGCGCCCGGGCGTGCACGAACAGATAGCGCGAGGTGCATTCCAGCGCATCGGCAAGGGTGGGGGAGGTGCGGATGGCCAGCGCGAGCGGGCCGAGCATGCCCAGGTCCTGCCGGGTGGCGATGCGCAGGCCCAGGTCCGGGCAGTTCAGGCGGGCCGCGGCGAGCTCCAGGGTCATGGCCATCAGATGATCGGGGACCAGCAGGTCGTCGGCGTCCAGCGCCGCGATCGGCAGACCGGCCTGGGCGGCGAATTCCTCCGCATTGCCGCCCAGCTCGGCTACCGTGGCGCGGAACCCCCGCAGCCCGGCGGATCTGATTACCGACATGTCATCCAGAATCAAATACTTGTCGCGCAGAGTCAAGAAGGAGTTCGTGTGGCCCAGCACACTGAAGGTATGGAACATGTCGATGTCGTCATCGTCGGTGCCGGCCTGTCCGGCGTCGGGGCCGCCTACCGGTTGCAGACCGAGCTGCCCGGCAAGAGTTACGCGATCCTCGAGGCCCGCGATAACCTGGGCGGCACCTGGGACCTGTTCCGGTACCCCGGCATTCGCTCGGATTCGGACATGTTCACCCTTGGGTACCCGTTCAAGCCGTGGCGTGATGCCAAGTCGATCGCCGACGGGCCCGCCATCCTGAGCTACGTCCGGGAGACCGCGCAGCAGTACGGCATCGACAAGCGAATCCGGTACGGCACCAAGGTAGTTGGCGCGGAATGGTCCAGCGACGCGGCCCGGTGGACGCTGACGCTCGAACAGAACGGCGAAACACGCACGCTCACTTGCGGATTCCTGTACAGCTGCGCCGGCTACTACGACTACGGCCAGGGGCATGCGCCGCATTTCCCCGGCGTGGAGGACTATTCCGGCACGCTGGTGTACCCGCAGTTCTGGCCGGAGGATCTGGACTACGCGGGTAAGAAGGTGGTCGTCATCGGCAGCGGCGCCACGGCGGTGACCCTGGTCCCGGCCATGGCCGAGGAGGCCGAGTTGGTCACCATGCTGCAGCGGTCGCCGACCTGGATCTCGGCGGTGCCCGGGCGAGACAAGTACGCCGACAAGATCCGCGAGCTGCTGCCGCCGAATCTGGCGCACCGGGTCATTCGCACCAAGAACATCCTGTTCAATGTCGGTTTCTATCAGTACTGCCGGCGACGGCCCGAGGCGGCCCGCAAGCTGCTGACCGGGGTCGCCGCCCGGATCCTCAAGGATGAGGCGCTGGTGGCTGAGCACTTCACGCCCAGCTATAACCCGTGGGATCAGCGGCTGTGCGCGGTGCCGGATGCCGACTTCTTCAAGGCGATGCGCAAGGGCAAGGCCGAGGTGGTCACCGATCACATCGACTCCTTTGTGCCCGAGGGGATTCGGTTGAAGTCCGGCGGGGTGCTGGAGGCCGATGTCGTGGTCTCGGCCACCGGGCTGAAAATGCTTGCGTTCGGCGGCATCTCGCTCACCGTCGACGGCGCGCCGATCACGCTGTCCGAGCAGTTCGTCTGGCAGGGCGCCATGTTGACGGGCGCGCCGAACTTCGCGGTGTGCGTCGGGTACACCAACGCCTCCTGGACGTTGCGCGCCGACCTGACCTCCCGGCTGGTCTGTAAGGTGCTGGCGCATATGGACCGTCGCGGCTACTCCGCGGTCGTGCCGGAGCCTCGGAGTCACCTGAACGAGCGGCCACTGCTGGATCTGTCCTCGGGCTATATTCAGCGCTCGATCGCCGAATTCCCCCGTCAGGGCGACCGCAGCCCGTGGCGGGTCCGGCAGAACTACATTCTCGACTCGGCCACCACGATGCGTACCAACCTGGACAAGTCGTTGCGTCCGGTATCGAAATCGGGTGCTTTGCAGCGAGTGTGAGGGTATCGGTCCGGGACCGAGGCTGAGCCACTGTGTCATCCCGGCGTGCTTTTGGCCGGGATCCACTGTGTACCCGTAGATTCCGGCCAAAAGCACGCCGGAATGACGGAGCGCGGGTCAGCGAACCTTTTGCGTTATCGTGACGTCCGATTTCCGCCGGTGCCGGCGCGGTCCCTGCGGCAGATTTGGTTGTGGAAACACGACGAGATCTGCGGAAGGACGTTGCCATGACGGTGTACACGACAATGGGCAGCCCGCTCGGGGAACTGCTGCTCGTGGGGGAGCCGGCCGGGGCGGGCGCGGTGCTGACCGCGGTGTCGATGGCGGGCGGCAGAGGTGTGGCGGTGCGACCGGACTGGGTTCGCGCACCCGGCGCCTTCGCCGAGGTCGTCGCGCAACTGCGGGCGTACTTCGGCGGTGAGCTGACCCGATTCGACATCGAATACACCGGTGCGGGCAGCGATTTCCAGCAGCGGGTGTGGGATGCGCTGGACGATATCCCGTACGGCGAGACCGTCACCTACGGGCGGATCGCCGCGCGCATCGGCGCGCCTCGGGCCGCGGTGCGGGCGGTCGGCGCGGCAATCGGAGCGAATCCGCTGCTGATCGTGCGGCCCTGCCACCGCGTCATCGGCGCGAACGGCGCGCTGACCGGCTACGCCGGGGGCGTGGAGCGCAAGCGGCAGTTACTGGAGCTCGAGCACGCCCCGATTGCTGTATGACGGGGCGTGTGCCGGTCGCCGCCGGTCTATGCGGGTAGTGGGGGCATGGTCGGCGTTGGTTGGCCGGAGGCAGTTTTCTCAGGAAGGATTTATCCGCGTCATCTTGCTTGTAGTGCAGCCTGGGTGCAATATGGACGTATGGGTTACTCCGCCTCATCGGTAACGAGGCGGAATCTCGACCAACCGCGTTGATGTTCGTCATCCGTTTCGGTGCTCCGGCGTGCTCAGTCGTCATTCGGTGCTGCCGATTCGGCCCATCCAGCGCCCATTCGACAAGGAGACGGAATCGATGACCGATCAGGTGCTGATCGAGCAGGCCGCGCGCGCCTACATCTACGGGTTCCCCCTGGTATTCGACGTTGAGCAGGTCGATCGGTTTGTGCGGACCGGGCTGGGCGCCAACCCGCCCGCCCCCTTCAACACCTTCGGTCACACCCGCGATCTGGCTACGCCCTCGGACACCTTCGTCACCGTCAACAACGACACGCTGTACTCGATCGCGCAGATAGACCTGAGCGTCGGCCCGATCGAGCTGCGGGTGCCCGCCTCGGACCGCTACTACGTGCTGCAGTTCGTCGACACCTGGACCAACAACTTCGCCTATATCGGCACCCGTGCCACCGGCAGCGACGCGGGCACGTACCTGCTCGTGCCGCCGGGCTGGCAGGGGACCGTACCCGAGGGGACGACGACGGTGCGGTTCCCCACCCGGGTCGCCTCCATCGTCGGTCGCTACGCGGTGGCGGGCGCCGCCGACCTCCCGGCCGCGCACGCGCTGCAGGACGCGCTGACCCTCGAGCAGATCGAGCCTCGCCGCACCCCCGTCGGCGTGCCCCATATCCCCGCCGGGCCGATCCCGGCGCTGATCTTCTTCGAGAAGCTCCGGGCCTGGTCGCAGGCGTTCCCCCCGGCCGCGCGCGATCTGCCGGTGCAGGAATCGTTCGCCGCGCTGGGTCTGACCGGTGACGTGCCGGTCGCCGAGCTCGACGAGCCGATCCGCGCCACGCTCGAGGCCGGGTATGACAAGGGCAAGGAGCTGCTCGAACAGCTCGTGCGCGGTAGCTCCGCGGCGGTAGTCAACGGCTGGGTGCAGGCCTTCCACGTCTTCGACTACAACCTCGACTTCTTCGAGATCGGCACCCGCGACGAGCCGCAGTGGCGCCTGGTGCAGGGGCCCGAGCGTTACGCCACCCGCGCGGGCGCCGCCCTCGGCGGGCTGTGGGGCAACCACGGCTACGAGGCGGTGTACGAGCCGATCTATCTCGACGACAAGGGCGAGCAGCTGACCGGCGAGCGCACCTACACGCTGCGCCTGGATCCGACGCCGCCCAATGCCGCCTTCTGGTCGCTGACCATGTACAACATCCCGGACTACTACCTCGTGGAGAATCCGATCGGCCGCTACTCGATCGGCGACCGCACCCCGGGCATCGTGCTCGATGCCGACGGCGGACTCACCCTCACGATCAGCCACGCCGAGCCGGAAGACCCTGTGGCTCGGGCGAATTGGCTGCCCGCACCGGCCGGGCCGTTCCGCCCGGTGCTGCGCGTGTATATCCCGGATCCGCAGATCCTGGACGGCAGCTACGTGCCGGCGGCGATCGAACGCCGCCCCTGAACCGAAGTTCCGTTCCTGCGGCCGCAGTGGCCGCAATGCTTTTCTCGTACAAGGAGATTCACTATGCCCGAATCCGTCAATCTGGATCCGACCGCGCAGACGCTCGCCGCGCGCGAGCAGATCCTGGCCACGCTGCCATTCGGCGACACCGACGACTTCTCCGACGTCGACCGCGGATTCGTCGCCACCCTCGAACCCGCGGTGATCCGCGGCGACGGCGGGCATACGGTGTGGGATGGTGACGTCTACGACTTCCTGCGGGACGACTGCCCGGAGACGGTGAATCCGAGCCTGTGGCGCCAGTCGCAGCTGGCCTCGCGCCACGGGCTCTACGAGGTCGCCACCGGCATCTATCAGATTCGCGGCTTCGATCTGTCGAATATGACCCTGCTCGAGGGCGATACCGGTGTGGTCGTGATCGATCCGCTGACCGTCGCGGAATCCGCGGCGGCGGGCTTGGAACTGTATCGCGCCCATCGCGGGAACAAGCCGGTCACCGGCGTCATCTATACCCATTCGCACGTCGATCATTTCGGCGGCGCGCTCGGCGTGCTCACCATGGAGGACGTCGCCGCCGGCCGCTGCCCGGTGCTCGCGCCCGAGGGAATGGCCGATCATGCGGTGGCGGAGAACATCTTCGCCGGGACCGCGATGACGCGCCGCGCCGGGTACATGTTCGGCGGGCTGTTGCCGCGCGATCCGCGCGGCACGGTGGGCAGCGCGATCGGTCAGAACGTGCCCGCCGGCTCGATCGGATTCGTGCCGCCGACCATCGAGATCGCCCGGACCGGCCAGGAGCAGACGATCGACGGCGTGCGCCTCGTCTTCCAGATGACCCCGGGCACCGAGGCGCCCGCGGAAATGAACATCTACCTGCCCGATCATCGCGCATTGTGTATGGCCGAGAACGCCATTCACACCATGCACAACATCCTCACCCCGCGCGGTGCGCTGGTCCGCGATGCGCATATCTGGGCGCACTACCTGACCGAGGCGATCAACCTGTTCGCCCGCAAGTCCGATCTGGTGTTCTCCTCGCATCTGTGGCCGACCTGGGGCACCGAGCGCGTGGTGAAGTTCATGGCGCTGCAGCGGGATATGTACGGCTACATGCACGATCAGACGCTGCGCCTGCTGAACCAGGGCCACACCGGCATCGAGATCGCCGAAATGATCCAGATGCCACCGGCTCTGGAGAACAGCTGGCACACCCGCGGGTACTACGGTTCGGTCAGCCACAACGTCAAGGCCATCTACCAGCGGTACATGGGCTGGTTCGACGGCAATCCCGCGCACCTGTGGGAGCACACGCCGACCGAATCGGCCAAGCGGCACGTGGAGTTCATGGGCGGCGCGCAGGAGGTGCAGCGCAAGGCGCAGGCCGCCTACGACGCCGGTGACTACCGGTGGGTGGCGCAGGTGGTGAACTATCTGATCTTCGCCGATCCGGAGAGCGAGGCGGCGAAGACATTGCAGGCCAACACCTTCGAGCAGCTCGGCTACGGCGCGGAGAATGCGGTGTGGCGCAACTTCTTCCTTTCGGGTGCGCAGGAATTGCGCACCGGTGTCGGCGTTCTCGGGAACCGGGAGGCGCCGATGTCGATGCTGGCGGGACTGACCGTCGAACAGCTCTTCGACGGGCTCGCGCTGCGCGTCAACGGCCCCAAGGCTTGGGATCTGCAGCTGGTCACCGACTGGCACATCAGTGACGAAAAGCGCACCCACCGCGGGGAAATGAGCAATGGCCTGCTGGTGCACTACGACCGGTTCGACGGCGACGAGCTGCCCGAGCCGACGGCCACCTTCACCCTGACCCGGTTGACGCTGATCAAGACCCTGCTCGGCAAGCAGACCTTCGCGACGGGCGTGGCCGACGGCGATATCACCGTCGCCGGGGATCCGCTGCGGCTGGCCGAACTGCTCGCGGTGGTCGATGCGCCCGACCCGGCCTTCAACCTTGTGACGCCCTGACGGGTGTCGAGACGATTCGACCGAACGACAGGACATTTCGACGATGAACATGACAGAACTTCAGGTGGACGAGCCCGTCGCCGATCAGAACGCCTCCCTGTCGGACGTGTGGGCCAAGTTCCGGGCCATGCACGGCCCGCGGCACCTGCTCGACGGCGCGGCCCCCGCGATCGGCTTCCTGATCGGATACGGCACCCTCGGCCCGAAGCTCGGGGTGCTCGTGGCCATCGTGATCGCCTTGGGGCTCGGCGCATTCCGCGTCACCCGGGGAGATTCGGTGCGGATGGTGGTGACCTCGGTCGCGGTGGTCGCGGTCTTCTCGCTCTTCGTCATCTTCACCGGCGAGGGGCGGGGATTCTATCTGCCCGAGATCCTGTTCTGCGTCGTCGCGACGGCCGGATTCGGCGTCACCCTGATCGGCCGCCGCCCGCTGAGCCTGTGGTTGTCCCAGCGCATTCGGCTGGAGTCCCGCGACGCGACCCCGGACCGCATCCGGGTCCACCGCCGAATCACCCTGGCCTGGTTCGTCTTCTGGGCCCTGCACGTGGTCATCATGGCCCCGCTGTACATCGCCAACCAGGTCCTCATCCTCGGCACCGTGGCCCTGTTCCTCGGCAAACCGGCCCTGGTCGCGGCGATCGCGCTGACCTGGCTCTGGATTGTCCGCTCCCGGCGGACCACGCCCCAGGTCGCGGTCTGATCACGTGATCTGAATAGCTCGACTTTTGGACACTCGAGTTGTTCCTGATCTTCCCTCCACGCTCGAGACGTTCTTGCTAGCCTGAATCGGCTAGGAGATTTCGACTCGGCGTGGGGGGATTTTTGTGGTTATCTATGGTGCGTCCAGCCATCGGAATCCGTCGTGACCGCGCCGCTGATCGACCCGACGGACGAGGTGACACGGACACTGGCGGCGGCGGTTCATCTCGATGACGAATTTGCCGACCAGCTGGTCGAGGAGTACCTGAGTGAGCCGAAGCGGGCGATACCGCCATCGCCTGGCGTGCGTGCGGCGGCCGTGCTCGCCGAGGCGGCCGCGGCGCAGGCGGGTCGCCGGCTGACCAGCGGTCTCGTGCTCATGTTTCTGGTTGCGTTCACGATCGTGAGCCCGGAGTTGGCGTTGACCTGGCTGGCGTCGGCGCTCGCGTGGCGAGTGAGTTCGATGATCGTCGATTGGTTCAGCCGATCGCGGGACGGTCAGATCGTGCGGCTGTCCAAGGCGTGGCGGCGATGGTGGGTGACGGCCGTGCTGTGGAACTTTTTCGACGCAGTCCTCGTCCTGGGTGTCTGGTTGATCGTGTTGGGATGGCACGGATTGCAGAATTCGTCGAGTGGGGATGGCGATGGATATGGTGCGCAGCCGTCGGCCCGATTCTCTGCGGGTCCCTTCATCCTCGTCGCGTTGCTGGTCGTGGCAATATTCGTCACTCTGGTCACCTATGCCATCCTGCGGGTGGTGACCGCCGGTGCGGTCTCTGTCGGCGCCCCCTCGTATCCGCCTCGATCACCGAGGAGGGTGCTGTCGTGGGCGTGTGGTCCATATTCGCAACGGCTGCAAAGGATCTCCGAGGACGACGCGCGCCGAATGCAGGCATCGGTCTCGAGCGAGGTGGTGGTGTATCGGGGCCATAACCCGTTCGTGGGGGCGGGCACGAGGGTGCAAACCCTCTCTCTCGCTCTGGAACTGCATGCCGCGGACGGAGCGGCCCAGGACGACGGCGTACCGCTGTTCAGTCCCGCCGAACTTCACGACTTCGTCTCGGCCGCAATGCAATCCCTCCGCACCGCGCCGACGCTCAGCCCCGGCTTTCGGTTCAACGGGCTCGAGATTGTGCATTGGGCGGCCCTGTCCGCGCGCCATCTGCTGCGCTATCAGGAGGCATCCTCGCTCCTGGAACAAGTGATGTCTGGATCGAATCCAACTCTGTTGGAACAGGATTGGCCGACTTTGATCGACATCTCGCCGGAATGGCTACGTTACTTCCGTGCGTACCGGCTCGAGGGGTGGGAGCGGCAGCTCGGTGTGGCAGGTTTCCTGGGCATCGGCTGTGATCCTCGGACGCTGTATCTGGAATGGCACGAATACGTGTTGCCCCCGGTGGCGCAGCGGCACCGGATCCCCGACGAGCCGGCGGGTCTGCCGGAAATACGGGCGGTGTGGCGTGGGATCGGGGACTTCGTGCTGCTACCGGTCACCGTTCCCGCCCGCGTGACCGATCTCGTGCGAGCGCTGCGTCGTGGTCGCGGCGGCCGGTGGCGGACCCCGGAACAGATGAGCCGCATTCTCGGCGCCGAGTCGAGCCTGCGTGAGCTGGCGGCCGGCGAGGAGTTCACCACGTTCTTCGAGAGCGCCGACTCCGATCGGTATCTGAAGATCATGGAGCGCAGACTGTTCGATGCGATCCACCGATTCCTGCTGTCGAAAGGGATTTCCACCAGCGCCTTCGACAGCATCGTGACTCAGATCGACAACTCCACAGTGCTGAACAATTGCAGCGTAATCGCCGGAAATGTTGGTGGGCACAATAATGCGGGTACGGTCGGGCCGGGTCCGCAGCAATAGAAGAACCGAGGTTTGCTATGTCACAGCACCGGCCAGATGTCGGAGTGTCGATCACCGGCAGTCAGGTGGTCGCCGGAAATATCGGCGGCACAGGCAATTCCGGCGCCATCAATGGCTCTGTTACTGTCTCGGGCCCGTCGGATCAGGCCGCGGCCACGATGCAGCAGTTACTGGCCGAACTGGCCCACCTGCGTGCCCGCCTGGGCGCTGCCGAGGGCGCGGATGCCGAACCGGGCGATGTCGACGACATCGTCGAGGCGCTGGATAAACCCGATATCGAACAGGCGGGAGGTCGGTGGTCCCGTCTGCTCCGGCGCATCCCCGAACCGCTGCGCAGCCTGGACGCCGTCACCAAGATCGCCCACCTGCTGACCGAACTGCAAACCCTGACGTCCTGAACTGGGTTCTCCTCCTGTGGTCCGTCCCGCCCGCGTACCATCGATCCGGAGGTGAGCGTCATGACCAAGGTGCTGGTTATCACCGGCGATGCGGCCGAGGATCTCGAGGTGATGTATCCCTATCAGCGGTTGCTGGAGGAGGGGTACGAGGTGGATATTGCCGCTCCCACCCGTAAGCAGTTGCAGTTCGTAGTGCACGATTTCGTGCCGGGTTTCGACACCTATACCGAAAAGCTCGGCCACACCTGGCCCGCCGATCTGGCTTTCGCCGAGGTGGATCCGGAACAGTATGCGGCGCTGGTGATTCCGGGTGGCCGTGCCCCGGAGTACCTGCGCGGCAACAAGGATTGCCAGCTGTTGGCGCAGCACTTCGTCGATTCGGGCAAGCCGATCGCCGCCCTGTGCCACGGCCCGCTGATCCTGGCCGCCATCGGCGCCCTCGAGGGGCGCACCAGCAGCGCCTACCCCGCCCTGGAACCGGACCTGGCCGCCGCCGGCGCCCGCTGGGTGGACAGTCCTGATCACGTCGACGGCGTCATCGTCACCGGCCGCGCCTGGCCCGACCATCCCCAGTGGATGCGCGCGTTCCTGAGGGTCTTAAGGGCGGCCGCACCGGCATAACCGCGCCGACGAACAGTATCGCGACCTGGCCTTTTGTAGATAACATGTCATTAAGTTGGCATTGAACTGCAGATGACTGCCGGGTGTATCGACCCGGACCCAGGTACAGCTAACGGCGTTCAGTCGCTTGAATAAGGCTTACGCGTGCCTGAGCGATATGCTACTAACATGTATGTTGCTAACATGGATGTTAGCAATTGTCATGGAGGTCTGCGGACGTGGTGGATTTCGTAGGTCGTCGGCAAGAGCTGGCGACGCTGGCACGAGAGCTGCAGAAGGTAGCGGCAGGGGTTGGCGGTGAGCGCCCCGGTCGGTGTGTGATGTTGCGTGGGCGGCGCCGGGTGGGCAAGTCGAGACTGGTCGAGCGGTTTGCGGAGCGCTCCGGGGCCCCGTTCTTATTCTATGCGGCGACCGGTGCGTCCCCTCGGGATGATCTGGCACGGCTGGCCCGGGACGCCCAGGCGTCGACGCTGCCGCTGGCGCGGCTGGTGGCCGCCGCGCGGCCGGAGAGTTGGGATGCGGCGTTCGATGTGCTGGCTGCGGCGCTGCCCGCCGATCGGGCGAGCGTGCTGGTCATCGACGAGGTGCCGTACCTGATGGATGTCGATGGCGCCTTCGAGGGGATGCTGCAGCGGGCCTGGGACCGGGTGCTGGAGACCAAGCCGGTGCTTCTGGTCCTCATTGGCTCCGATCTGTCGATGATGGAGGCTCTGAACAGCTACGGACGACCCTTTCATCAGCGCGGCCGGGAGATGGTGCTGGGACCGCTCAATCCCGCCGAGGTGGGGCGGATGCTCGGGCTGGATCCGGCAGAAGCTTTCGACGCCGCGCTGGTTACCGGCGGGCTGCCGCTGATCTGTGCGGAGTGGCCGCACGGGGCGGGGCTGTGGGACTTCCTTGGTGAAGCGGTGAGCGATCCGGTCTCGGCCCTGCTGGTGTCTGCCGAGCGCTCGCTGGCTGCCGAATTTCCCCCGCAGGCCCAGGCGCGTAAGGTGCTGGCGGCCATCGGAAGTGGCGAGCGGACCTACACCAACATCGCCCGTGCAGCCGGAGGGATCGGGGCCACGCCGCTGCAGCGAGCTCTGGGGCTGCTTACGGACAAACGGATCGTCGCTGGGGAGCTGCCTGTATCGCTACGTCCGTCGAAGGATCGCCGCTATCGAGTGACAGATCCCTATCTGCGGTTTTGGCTGCACCTGCTCGGCCCATCCATGGAAGAGATCGAGCGGGGGCGAGGCGATCTGACCTTGGCGCGCATCCGGGAGAACTGGACCAGCTGGCGCGGCCGGGCCGTCGAGCCCCTAGTCCGTGAAGGCCTGGCGCGGATACTGCCCGACGACCGGTTGCCCGCGGCCCCTGCAGTGGGTGGCTACTGGACTCGCACCAACGACGTCGAGATCGATATCGTCGGGGCGGACCGCGCCCCCATTGCCAAGGAGTTGCTCTTTGTCGGCTCCATCAAGTGGCTGGAGCAGTCGCTCTTCGACCGGCACGACTTGGCTGCTCTCCATCGGCATCGGGCCGCTCTCACCGTCGAACCTGTTCCAGTCGTGGCGATTTCGCGCAGTGGAATCGACTGTCCGGGGCTTGACGCCACCTACGGCCCCAGCGATTTGCTGACCGCCTGGCCGCTGTGAGTGGCGGATGGCAGGCACGGTAGGGGAAGTACTCAGTCGGCGTCCGGGCCTCCGAGGTTAGGTATGTAAACCCTTGGTATGCAATGGGTTACCTCATTTCGGGTAGCCTTTCATTGCTGGTGGGGCGGTGGGAAAACCGTTAGCGTTGTTGCGTGTTGAATGATGAGGCGGTGCTCGAGGGCGGGGTTGTGGTTGCGCCGGAGGTGCATCCGGAGCCGCATGGTATTGGGCTGGCGTCGCGGTTGAATTGGCTGCGTGCGGGGGTTTTGGGGGCGAATGACGGAATTGTTTCCGTGGCGGGAATTGTGGTGGGTGTGGCGGCGGCCACATCAACGCGATCGACGATTTTGACCGCGGGTATCGCGGGGCTCGCGGCGGGAGCGGTGTCCATGGCACTGGGGGAGTACGTGTCGGTCAGCACGCAGCGAGATAGCGAGCGGGCGATTCTCGAGGTGGAACGGCGGGAGCTGGCCGAGCAGCCGGAGGAGGAGCTGGCCGAGCTCGCCGCGATCTACGAGGGCAAGGGGCTCTCGCCGGCGACCGCGTGGAAGGTCGCCGAGGAGCTGACCGAGAATGATGCCTTTACCGCGCACGCCGAGGCTGAACTGGGTATCGACCCGACGGAGCTGACCAATCCGCGGCACGCGGCCTTCTCCTCGGCGCTGTCGTTCACCCTCGGCGCGCTGCTGCCGTTGCTGGCGATCATCACCCCGGCGGCGATCCGGGTTCCGGTGACCATCGTCGCGGTGCTGGTGGCGCTGGCCGTCACCGGTGCGGTCGGCGCGCGGCTCGGCCAGGCGCCGGTGCTCCGGGCGACCGTGCGGGTGCTGGCCGGTGGCGCGCTGGCCATGATGGTCACCTACGGGATCGGCCACCTGATCGGCCTCGCGATATAGCACCGTGAGGCCGCCGGGCGTCAGGCCCTCGCCGCCACCAATTCTCGCTTGCGGGCCTCGCGGGCCAGGGCCCGATCCCGCTGCTCCTCGAACCGCACGCAATCGCCCTGCAGCTTCTCCAGATATTCCCCGAGCTGATTGCGGATCCGATCCCCGTGCGCGCTGAAGTCGTTGCGCTCGAACACGTTCCACTTCCGCAGCACCGGCATCACCACCTCCTCGAGGTGCTGGCGCAGGTCGTAGATGCCGTGCTTGGCCATCAGCACCCCGTTGCGCCGCCAGTCCGGCATGCCGTAGCCGGGCATCTGGAAGTTGCACACGATCTCGGTGATGGCCTCGAGGGCCTGATCGGGCGACAGGTCCAGGGCCGCGCCACATACGTTGCGGTAGAAGATCATATGCAGGTTCTCGTCGGTGGCGATGCGCGCGAGCATGCGGTCGGCGATCGGGTCGTTGCACACCTTGCCGGTGTTGCGATGCGACACGCGAGTGGCCAATTCCTGGAACGTGACATAGGCCACCGAATGCAGGAATCCGCGGTCGGTCACCAGTTCCAGATCCCCGCCGCCGTCGCGAATCATCTTCACCGGGTTGTAGCCCTGGGTCATATGGATCATTCGGGCCCGCTCGAGGGCCACCGGATCGACCGCGCGGGTGACCACGAGGTAGTCGCGGATGGCGATGCCGTGGCGGTTCTCCTCGGCGGTCCAGCGACCGACCCAGGTGCCCCACGCGCCGTCCATCGAGAAGTTCTCGGCGATCTCGCGGTGGTAGGAGGGCAGGTTGTCCTCGGTGAGCAGATTGGTGATCATCGCGGCGCGCGCGACGTCGCTCAGCTGTGATTGCTCCGGATCCCAGTCCGCCCCGCCCATTGCCGCGAAGTTGCGGCCCTCGTCCCAGGGCACGTAGTCGTGGGGGTGCCACGCCTTGGCCATGGACAGATGCCGGTCGACATTCTGCTCGGCGATGGGTTCCAGCTCCATGAGAAGTTCGAGCTGCGTCAGCTTCCTGGCCACGAACAAGCCCTTCCTCGATGTCGGATCGGCTATTAGTCGGATCTGTGGGTGCGACGGTGCACCAAGGAACCGGTACAGTGCAATAGCGACCTGATTGCTGCGTGTCACATGGCAACTCCGGTCGGTTCCGTCCCCGATAATGTAGTCCGACCCTGCCGGGCACTCGAGGGCAGGAGGGTGCGTCGCATTAAAGAGGACCAAACTCCTGCTGAAGCGGTATTGGATGCCCGGCGACCGCCGAACCGGCTACGTGTGTCCGCCGCGATCGGCGCCGCAGACCGTCCCGCGGCGGAGATATTCGCCAAAGGATTGCCATCGAAAGTGAGCCGAGCATGACGAGTGTCAGCAGTAAGGGTTTTCCCAGCGTGGTCGTCACGAGCATGGCGGCGACCACGTCGATCGCCGGTGATGTGGACTCCACCTGGAGGGGCCTGCTCAACGGTGAGAGCGGCATCGATGTCCTGGAGGACGACTTTGTCGAGCAGTTCGACCTTCCGGTGCGCATCGGCGGGCATTTGAAGGTCAAACCCGAGGATTCGCTCACCCAGGCGGAGGTCCGGCGCCTGTCCTATGTCGAGCAGATGGCGCTGGTGCTGGGCCGGGAGGTGTGGCGCAACGCCGGCAACCCGGAGGTCGACCCGCACCGGCTCGGGGTGTCGATGGGCACCGGCATGGGCGGCGCTGAGATCTACATCGACATGACCAACAAGATGCAGCGCGGCGGCTACCGGAAGGTCAAGCCGCTGGCCATTCAGCAGATCATGCCGAACGGCTCCGCCGCGGTCATCAGCCTGGAGCTCGGCGCCAAAGCCGGTGTCTCGACGGTCGTTTCGGCCTGTTCGTCCGGTTCGGAGGCGATCGCCAACGCCTGGAAGATGATCGTGATGGGCGATGCCGACATGGTCGTCACCGGCGGCGTCGAGGGATCGATCCAGGCTGTCCCGATCGCCGCATTCTCCATGATGCGGGCCATGAGCACCCGCAACCACGAGCCCAAATGCGCCTCGCGCCCGTTCGACAAGGATCGCGACGGATTCGTCTTCGGCGAGGCCGGGGCCATGATGGTGGTCGAGACCGAGGAACACGCCAAGGCGCGCGGGGCCACCATCCACGCGCGGCTGATGGGCGCCGGTGTCACCTCCGACGGCTTTCATCTGGTGGCGCCGGATCTGGAGGGCAAGGGCGCGGCACGCGCGATCAAGCGCGCCATCGAAACCGCGGGGTTGTCGAAAAGCGATGTGACGCATGTGAATGCGCATGCCACGGCAACGCCGATCGGCGACACCTCCGAGGCGTTGGCGATCAACGCATCGATCGGTAACCACGCATCGGTCTATGCTCCCAAGTCTGCGCTGGGGCATTCGATCGGCGCGGTCGGGGCGCTGGAGTCGGTGCTCACGGTGCTCAGCATCCGCGACGGCATCGTGCCCCCGACGCTCAATCTCGACAACAAGGATCCGGACATCGACCTGGATGTCGTGTCCGGACAGGCCCGTTCGGGCCGGATCGACTACGCGGTCAAGAACTCGTTCGGATTCGGCGGGCACAACGTCTCGCTGGCTTTCGGACGATACTGAGTACCGCGGCGGTAGCTCCTGCTACTGTTCGGGCTTCGGTGTCGATCTGTGTTCGGTGTCATGGCGCGCTCGAGGCGTGCGTGAAAAAGGATAGGGAATGATCGGCGAGACCTTTGATGACTATCTGGATGAGCGGGGCATTATCAAGATCAGGGGCGACTCGACCCTGATCGACTTCGTCGACATGCACAGTGCGGCAAACGGCGACGAGCTGGCCTACCGCTACATCGACTATTCGCGCGAGCGCGATGGTGAGTTCCTGGAGCTGACCTGGCGCCAGTTCGGTGTGCGGTTGCGTGCGGTCGCGGCGCGACTACAGCAGGTGACCAAGCAGCGAGATCGCGTGGCGATCCTTGCCCCCCAGGGGCTGGACTACGTCGTCGCGATGTTCGCCGCGGTCTATGCGGGCAATATTGCTGTGCCGCTGTTCGATCCGGAGGAACTGGGCCATACCGACCGCGTGCACGCCGTGCTCGGGGACTGCCAGCCCACGGCGATCCTGACCGCGAGTTCGGCCGCGGCGCGGGTGCGCGAGATCTTCCGTGAGCTACCGGCCGCGCAGCGGCCCCGGATCATCGCCGTCGACGCGATCCCCGACAGCGTCGGTGAGACCTGGGTGATGCCGGATATTGACATCGACAGCGTGGCCTATCTGCAGTACACCTCGGGCTCCACGCGTGTGCCGGCCGGTGTCGAGATCACCCATCGCGCAGTGGGAACCAACCTGTTGCAGATGATCGATTCGATCGGCATCGACTGGAATGCGCGCGGTGTCACGTGGCTGCCGATGTTCCACGACATGGGCCTGCTGTGCGTGATCCTGCCGGCGGTCGGCGGCAAGTTCATCACGATCATGTCGCCCAGCGCGTTCGTGCGCCGGCCGTACCGGTGGATCAAGGAACTGGCCGCGGCCTCGGATGGGGCCTCGACCTATGCTGCTGCACCGAATTTCGCGTACGAGCACGCGGCCGTGCGAGGCCTGCCCAAACCGGGCGAGGAGCTGGACCTGTCCAATGTGATCGGGCTGATCAACGGCAGCGAGCCGGTATCGGTGTCCTCGATGCAGAAGTTCAACGACGCGTTCACCCCGTACGGGCTGCCCAAGACGGCGATGAAGCCCTGCTATGGCATGGCGGAGGCCACGCTGTTCGTCTCGGCCACCAAGCGTGACGATGAGGCCAAGGTCGTGTACGTCGACCGCGGCGAGCTGAACGCCGGGCGCATGGTGCCGGTGGATCAGGCGGCGGAAAACGCGGTGGCACAGGTGTCGTGCGGATATGTGTCGATATCGCAGTGGGCGGTGATCGTGGATCCCGAGACCGGCGCCGAGCGGCCCGACGGCGAGGTCGGCGAGATCTGGCTGCACGGTAACAATATGGGCATCGGGTACTGGGGTCGCGAGCAGGAGAGCCAGGACACCTTCCATAATCGCCTGGCCGCGCGGCAGCCGGACAGTCACGCCGAAGGCACTGAGCCGGAAGCGGATTGGATGAGTACCGGAGATTTCGGTGCCTACTTCGAGGGTGAGTTGTACATCACCGGCCGGGTCAAGGATCTGGTGATCGTCGACGGCCGCAACCACTATCCGCAGGATCTCGAGCTGTCCGCGCAGGATGCCTCGACCGCGTTGCGGCCGGGATTCGTGGCGGCATTCTCCCTGGCGGCCAACGAGATTCCGCAGTCGCTGCTGGATACCGGCGCGTCGTCGGGGTCCGAGCAGCTGGTTATCGTGGCCGAAAGGGGCACGGGCGCGGCGAAATTGGATCCCGAGCCCATCGCGGAGGTGGTGCGGGGAGCAATCGCGGCCAGGCACGGTGTGACCGTCCGCGATCTGGTGCTGGTGCCCGCGGGTTCGATTCCGCGCACCTCCAGCGGCAAGATCGCCCGGCGCGCGTGCAAGGCGGCGTATCTGGACGGCACGCTGCGCGGTGGACGCCGTCAGCAGGAGTTCCCGGACGCCGAAGGGGATTAGGCTCCCGTCATCCCGGCTGAGCTGCCGTCATCCCGGCGTGTTTTTTTGGCCGGGATCCATCGTGACCCGCTGGGTGCCGGTGGATCCCGGCCGCTGGCATACGGTTGTCCGCCTGTTGTCCTGCTGTGTCGCCGAGCGGTCGGGCTACCGTGGAGCTACGTCAGGAGTGGTGTACTACGGGCAAGGGGGCTTGTCGTGGAGTACTTGTATGCGGATTTCGGTGCGGTGACTGCACATTCGGCGCCGTCGCGGCCGTGGACGCTGGAACGGGCACACCGCGTGATGCAGGTGCATTCGGGCTGTTCGGCGCGGGACTGCCGCAATAAGCGGGCCGCCTACGATGCGCTGGTAGCCGCCGGTCGTCTGGTCCCGGACAGCTCCCGGCTGCACCCTGGGGGCAGGTTCCTGCGCCGCACCCCGCGCCGCCAGGCGCAGCCCTCGGGATAGTGGCGCTCAATTCCAGTCGCCCCAGACCGGCGGCGGGGCCAGGAGGTGGTAGCCGTAGCTTGCCAGCGCCTCGCGGTAGTCGTCCTCGCGGCCCATATCGTTGCCGCTCTGGAAGAAACCCTCGAGCGTGCCCGGGCTGTTGCCGATGAGGATTTCGCTGTTGGGGGTGATGGTCTGGAAGGTATGCGGGACGGTGCGCGGGGCGTAGGCGAAGGCGCCGGCCTTGGCCTCGGAGACGGTGCACTCGCGCAATGCCGTGCCCCCCAGCCAGAACCGGACCCGACCCGACAGCACGAGCACGAACTCGTCCTCGAGGGTGTGAAAGTGCAGCGGCGGCGCATCCTCCGGGTGTGCGATCGTGCGTCGCAGGGTCAGCTGGCCGGAGCTCTCACGCTCGGATAGCACCTGCTCGAATCCGGTCCCGCAGTACTTGTATTCCGGCTGGGTCCACGGTCTGCGGACGCTGCCGCCGTTGCATGTCACGGATGTCATGTCGTGCTCCTCTCGGGAACGACGCTGCCCTGAGCCGATGGCCGTGCGCACGATGCGTCCGTCACCCCGCATGGAATCCCGGGAGGAGTTGGTCTGGGGTAGTCGCGACGTTGCGGACATATGCGGCGAAACGACGAGGTGCGCGCGACCACACGGTCGCAGAGTTTTCCGCCGTACCTGCATTTGATTGTGCCCGCCCGTCACGGTAATTGCAGCCGTTCCGGGTGGACGAATGATGAATCCGCCATGTCGTGTGCCGCCCCGCGGGCGCGGCGACCGCGATGGTGCTGCCGGCGGTGCGGATCATGCGGACTCGCTGTCCGGTCGATGCGGGCCGCCGATCTGTGGCAGACTCGGCACGGCACGATGCGGCCGCTCGACGACCGTGTGGAAGGGTATGCGGGAGTTGGGATTGGCGATGGAGCTGAGCACCATCGAGCGCCAGGTGGCCGAGGATAGGCGGGCCGCCACGCACGACCGGACGGCCGAGGCGGAGCTGCGGCTCGCCGGCACCCTCTGCGACGCCGCTCGAGCACTGATCGCCACCAAGGCCGACGGCGAGGGGCGCGATCGTTCACCCGCCGCGCTGGAACCCGCGCAGGAGGCGGTGCTGATCCGGCTGCGCTGGCTGACCGCCGGACATGTCACCGCCCAGTTCGCCGGGCAGGTGACCGACGCGCTGCGGCTGTTCGAGGAGGCCGCGCGCACCATCGGCCATCGAGAGCTGGCCACCTCTACCATCCGCCAGGCATGCGACGCGTATCACCAGGTGGCGCAGGGGTATCCGGCCGCGGCCGCGGTCTGCGCCGACGGGCTGTCCAAATGCGGGGTGTGGCTGTGCCGGCTCGATCCCGATGCCGCCGTGGATGCCAGCGCCGAGGCCGTGCGCATCCGGGCGGGGCTGTTCGCGGCCAATCCCGAGCAGTCGGGCCGCTATCTGGCCAGCCTGAATATGCTGCTGCGCACCCTGATGATCGGCCGCGCGCGCAAGCAGGCGCTGGCGATGTACCGGGAGCGGTATTCGGCGTGGACGACGCAGGAGATGACCGCGCGCCTGCGCGACACCCGCATCTCCGAGATCGACTTCACCGGTAAAACAGTTGCCGCCCTGGAGAAGCTGGACTGTCAGACGCTCGAGCGCGCAGGATACATGACCCAGCAGCAGATTCTGTACCAGACCGCGGGTGATCTGTCGACGATCGAGGAGATCAACTGGAAGCTGGGCCTGGTCGGGCTCAAACCCCTGGCCGCCGGGGCACTTCCGGATCAGCCGTCCAAGCCCATGGAGATCGCCACCTCGTTCGGCGCGATCGCCGTGCGCTGCGCGAGCCCCGACGGGCTCGCTCAGGTGCGCGCGGCCGTCGTCGCCGCCTACGCCGAGGACGGCGCCGCGCCGACCGTCAGCACCACCTTCGGGGGCGTGCACGAAACGCACTGGCATATGCCCGATCCCGAGCTGAACCTCGCCGAGCGGCTCGGCGACGACGTGGTACTGGTGCAGCGCAGCGGCGGCAGCTGGATCACGGTGGCGAGCCTGTACTGGGAGCTCACCCCGGGCGGTAGAAATCCGCTGGCACTGCGTCTTTCACAGCACTGGCCGGTGATCACGGTGAACACCACCGAGCAGATGTCCTATGAGCTGTGCTGGTATGCCGAGGGTGTGGCCACCCAGTACGCGGCGCTCGGGCGGCCCGCCGGTCAGCCCGCGCTGGATAAGCCGTTGGCCCCGCTGAACTTCGCCACCCTGGCCGATTACGGCGCCGATTATGCCTCGGAAACTCAGGTCCGCGCGGCCTTCGGTAATACCGGGATGTTCTCCAAGCTGACCCATCTGCCCACCCACGGCATCCGGCAGGCCGGGCAGGCGCAGCCGCTCGCGGACTATGGTGATCAGGTGATGTTCTTCCGTGCGGCGGAATCTGGCTGAGATGGCGGGTAAGTCTCAGCGTTGACCCGTTGGCATCCCGGCTTACTCGAGTGGGTTGTCACCGTGGCATGCTGCTCGCCGGAGTCTCGGGCCATCGATACCAGCCGATTGCATACCTCTACGAAAAGGAAAGCTGCGATGTCATTGGCGCAGGCACCGCGCTGGGAGTACGACGGCCGGTACTACCTGGTCTGGAAGGTGACCGACGTCAGCGAGCGCGACGGCTACGGCTGGGAACTCGAGGATGTGGGTCCCTCACCGGGCCGGGGGATCATGTTCGAGATATTCAAGGACGACGCCAACGACGAGTTCACCTTTACCGCGTTCACCGACCGGCCGATGCCGTTCGAGTTGGTTCACCGGTTCCTCACCGAGGCGGCTCGGGGCATTTCGGAGCAGTAGGGATCCCGGCCACAAGCACGCCGGGATGACGTATGCCCGCCCCACCGCGCCGCGTGTTCGTCATCCCGCCGCGCTTCTTGGCCGGGATCCCGCCGTGTGATGGGAATTACAGACATATCGGCGCGCGTTGCAGGTACTGGTGGGCAACCGACCAGAATCGCAACCGTTTCGTGTTGGTCGGACGTTCATCCACGCATTCGCCGACGTCGAACCACTAATACCGGCTCGGGTGCGTCCGCGGTTGTGACGTGTACGAACCGCCGGCCCGGGCCCGTCCGCGAGGGGCGCGGATACGATTGCGGCAGGTCAGGGGAAGGTTGTGGTGCCGGGCGGAAATCGATTTGCGATACGGTGCCTGGGCATATGTATAGTTGGCATTGGCAACTAGTTGTATGCGCTAACCAAAGTCTGTTGATAGTGGGAGAAGGTGAATCCCCATGACCACACTCGCCCCGGCGGTAACTGCCGGGCTCGACTCGGGCACCGCTGTAGTCGATGGCGGTGCTCGGGAGCCCTCCGTGGTTACGCCTGACCCGAGCACCGCAGCCGACGCCGACCGTCTCGGCGCTCAGCTCGTCCGGTTCATGCGGGCGATGGGCCGATCGAAGACACAGCTGGCCGCACAGGGCCCCGACGGGCTCGACAAGCTCGCCTACGCCGTGCTGTTCTGCCTGGTCCACGACGGTCCGCAGCGAACCGGCAAGCTTGCCGAACAGCTGCACGCCGAGATATCCACCATCAGCAGGCAAACCAGATCCCTTGTGACGCATGGCATGGTCGAACGGCGGGCCGATCCCGTCGACGGCCGTGCGTGCGTGCTCGCCGCCACCGAGGAGGGAGTGCGGGTCTTCGAGGAGAACCGCCGCCAGCGCAATCTTTGGCTCGCCGGCATTCTGGCCGACTGGCCCGAGGGGGAGCGATCTGCCCTGATAACCCTGCTTGACCGGCTCAATGCCGATATTGAGACCACCCCGACCTTGTGTACAGCCGAACCGAAATAAGGCTAGAAACATTATGACGACTTCCACCACTCAGGCACCGGCAGCACAGCCGGAACTGGCGGCGGGCGCGCCCCCGATGCTGTCGCATCGGGCGATCCTGACGATTCTGTCCGGGCTGCTGCTGGGCATGTTCCTGGCCGCCCTGGATCAGAACATCGTGAGCGTGGCGATCGTGCGGATCGCCAACAGCCTGCACGGGTTCAATGAACAGGCGTGGGCTACCACCGCCTACCTGATCACCGCCACCATCAGTACCCCGCTGTACGGCAAGCTGGCCGATATCTACGGGCGAAAACCGTTCTACCTCACCGCAATCAGCATCTTCGTCGTCGGATCGGCGGCATGTTCCTTCGCCACCTCGATGTACGAGCTGGCCGGATTCCGCGCCTTCCAGGGCCTGGGCGCCGGCGGCCTGATGTCGCTGGCGATGACCATCATCGGTGACGTCGTCCCGGCGCGCGAACGCGTGCGCTATCAGGGCTACTTCATGATGGTCTTCGGCAGCGCCACGGTGCTCGGCCCGGTGCTGGGCGGCTGGTTCTCCGGCTACGACCATCTGTGGGGCCTCGAGGGCTGGCGCTGGGTGTTCCTGGTGAACGTGCCGATCGGCATCATCGCGCTGGGCGTGGTGTTCAAGGTGCTCAATACGCCACATCAGAGACGAGATCAAAAGGTCGACTGGTTCGGCGCGGTGGCGTTGGCGTTATGCGTGATCCCACTGCTCATCGTCGCAGAACAGGGTCGTACCTGGGGCTGGGGCGACAGCAAGTCCATTATCTGCTACGCCGTTGCCGCGGTCGGGCTGATCTTGTTCATCTTCGTCGAATATCTGATGAAGGACGCGGCGCTGATTCCGCTGCGCCTGTTCAAGAACTCGACCTTCAGTGTCGTCATCGCGGGCGGGCTTATCGTTGGTATCGCCATGTTCGGTGGCATGACCATGCTCCCGCTGTACTGGCAGGTGGTGCGCGGGTATTCGCCGACCAAGGCGGGTCTGCTGATGCTGCCGATGGTGCTCGGCCTGATGGTCGCCTCGCAGATCGCCGGGCAGATCACCCGTCTGACCGGGCGCTACAAGTTCCTGCCGGTGGTGGGTACCTTCATCGTCGCGCTGGGCATGGTGCTGTATGCGCAGGTGCACTACGACAGCGCGCTCTGGCAGCCGCTGGTCTATAGCGCCGTCGTCGGCTTCGGCCTCGGTGGTTGTATGCAGACGCTGATCATCGCCGCACAGAATGCGGGACCGCGCAGCGATATGGGTGTGTCCACCGCGTCGGCGACCTTCTTCCGGCAGATGGGCGGCACCCTGGGTGTCGCGGTCTTCCTGACGATCATGTTCAACCTGTTGCCGAACAAGATCATCAGTGCGTTCGGCGGGCATCTGCCGCACGGCTTCGATGCCTCCAAGCTCGGCAGCATCCAGAACAACACCAGCGGCATCGCCGCGCTGCCGTCGATTGTCAAGCAGCCGATCCTGATCGGATTCACCAACTCCCTGCACGGTGTGTTCTACGCCGCGGCCGGGGTGGCCTTGGTGGCCTGCATCGTGCTGCTGTTCATGAAGGAAATTCCGCTGGTGGATGCCAAGTCCGCCCCGCCCGCAGTCGGCGAGGGGATGGAAGTGCCGGTGGACGATTGGGAAGAGAGTCAGGTCTGGGAAGGCGCCGCGGAGGTGCTCTCCCAGCCCGAGCCGGTGCTGGCCGGTGCGATCGCGGGCAGGCATGCCGCGATAGAACGCAACGGCAACGGTCACGCGGCGTATACGAATGGAACGGCGGTGTCACAGATGACCATCATGAGCTCGGCAGCCGACTTCACCTCGGCGAACGGCGAGACGCGCACGATCGGCGGTCGCATTCGCCGCGAGGACGGGCGGCCCGTGGCCGGCGCAGCGCTGACGCTGATCGACCCGCGCGGTCATCAGGTCTCGCGTGGAACCGGCGACTCGGACGGCGGCTACAGCATCAGCGCCCCGACGACCGGCAGCTACGTGCTGATCGTCTCGGCCGGTGGGCATCAGCCCGCGGCGGTGAACGTCACCGTCGCCGATCGTCCGCAGTCGCTGGACATCTCGCTGCAGGGTTCGGGTGAGCTGTCGGGTGTGGTGCGTGCGGCCGGGCGCCGTGAGCCGATCCCGGCCGCGACCATCACCCTGACCGATATGCGCGGCGAGGTCGTCGGCGCGGCGGTCACCGGTGCCGACGGCGCGTATGTCTGCCACGGCGTGGTCTCCGGGGTCTACACCCTGGTCGCGGTCGCCGAGCACATGCGGCCCTCCGCGCTCTCGCTGAACGTGCCCGACAGCGGGCTGCTGCGCCACGACGTGGAGCTCTCGCCGATGACGGTGCTGTCCGGTGCGGCGTGGGCCAACGGCCGCGTGGTGCCCGATGCCCAGGTCACGGTGCTCGATGCGACCGGAACCCCGGTCGCCACCGCGCGCACCGACGCGGACGGTCACTACCTGGTGTCCGATCTGCCCGAGGGGGAGTACACGGTGGTCGCCAGCGGCTACCCGCCGGTGACCAGCCAGGTCACCGTCGCGGGCGGGGAGATCAGCCACGATGTGCGGCTCGGATATGAGGAGGCGGCAAACCAGCTATGAGTGGTCTCACGGCTCGAATTCACACCACCGAGGGATGGCCGATCCCGGACGCGGTGCTGACGGTGACGGATCTGACCGGGCGGCAGCTCGCGCGGGCGGTCGCGGATGCGACCGGCGTCGCGGCCACCGAGTTGCTGCCGCCGGGCGTATGCACCGCGATCATCACCGCGCCGGGTTTCCAGCCGGTGGCGCAGGTGGCCCGGGTCGGCGGCGATGGTTCGAGCAGGCTCGGAGACGTCGTCCTGGCGCCGGAGGCGGGAACCGTTCCGGCCCCGCCGCCTGGACCGTGGACGATCGACCCGGTGCATTCGACGGTGATCGTCACCGCCCGACATCTGGGCATCGCGAGCATCAAGGCGCGTTTCGCCGAGGTGGGTGGCCGGTTGGATATAGCCGAAACCCTGGAGAAGTCAACGGGTTACGCCGAGATCAAGGCCGCGAGCATCGATACGGGCATCGGGATGCGCGATGATCACCTGCGCTCCGCGGAATTCCTGGACGTGGAGAAGTATCCGGTGATCTCCTTCACCGGCAGCGGTTTCCGCCGCACCGGCGGTGACACCCTGGTAATGCCGGGCGAGCTGACGCTGCACGGCCAGGTCCGCCCGATCGAGCTGGATGTCACCTACGGCGGCTTCGGGCCCGACCCGTGGGGCGGCGTGCGCGCCGCCTTCCACGGCGAGATCAAGTTGCACCGCAACGATTTCGCGATCGACTACAACGCGATGGTGCGCGCGGGCATCGCCGCGGTCGGCACCGCGGTGAAGATCGATCTCGATATCGAGCTCGTACAGGGTGAGTCGCTGCCGCAGATGTAGCGCACCCGCACGAAAAAGGCTGCCCCGGTTCGGTGAGGGACCGGGGCAGCTTTTTTATGCCCGGGTGGCCTGCCATGAAGGCGGGCGCCGGGGCCGCGGGGGCTGATGATCGGCTGAAGATGATTGCGCGAGACTTCACTCCGCGGTCCCGACGCGATTTGATGGATGCGCGGATCGCGCGAGTCTGTCGGGGGCTCGCGGATTCGTTTGCTGTGCAAGCAGATTCGAGAGGACTGGAATTGTGAGAAGGAATTCATGCGCCGTATCGCCGATGGCGCGGGTGGCCGGTCGGGTCGCGGTGGCCGCCGCGGTCGTGGCCGCCCCGATGTTCACCGCCGTCGCGGCGATGGCCGCGCCGGCGCCGCAGGTGGCGACCGATGTCGTTGCCGGGCCCGGAATCGTGCAGGCAGACTACGGTGACTGGTATCACTGGCACTGCGATGTCCAGCACGAATACTGGCGTCCGCGTTGCCATCCGCAGTTCCCGCAGCAGCCGGCGCCGCAGACCGGCAGCAGCTAGGGTCCCGTGCTCGGAGATGCCCGGCGCGGATGGGCGCCGGGCACTCACACCCGATTCAGCCGAAGGAACCGGTAAAGAGGGTGTTGGTGAGGCCGTGCCAGGCGGCGCTGCCGGTACCGAGAATGCCGTGCAGCGCTGCGCTGCCGGTATCGATGATTACGGGGATCATTTCTGCCCTTTCCTAGCTGAGGAACATGTCCGTCGATCCGGGCGAATCGGTGGACCGGCAAACTGTCGCACAGACTGCCCAGTGCGTGCTACCCGAGCGTGACCTGCTGTGATGGCGCATTGGAGACATCCGGTCCGTGACGCGGCGATGCGGCATCGTTACCGGCCCCGCCTCGTGTAGTCAGGGGTGTTGCGTCGGTGTCTATTGTTTGATCTTACGAAGAGTGGTCGGTGGACGGCCTAGGGTTTCGGATGCCGATCGAGTGTCCCGGGGGTGTGTTCGGGACGACGATAGCGGTGCTCGCATTTGTCAGGAGAAGCATCTTGGCAAGGCGCGCAGCGGAATTCAACGCGACTGCGTCGTCGTACGACTGCCCGGGATTGACCGGGTAGGTCGGGTCTTCCTCTGGATCGACAGTCCTTCATCGAAAGGGGGATGTCCTTCATGATACCTGCAACTATTCCCAGATCTTCGCCTAGTATCCCGGAATTCATTGTGCAGGAGGGGTTTCGGGTCGAGCCGTTCACCCGGCACTGTCAGGTCATCCACGGTGACGGCGATCATGCCGTCATCGGGGTGTCCCCGGGCAACAGCTACTTCTCGGCCCAGCGGATACAGGATCTCGCGCGGTGGGGCCTGGCCAATTTCGACCGCGTCGATTTCGTTTACACCGACGTGTTCCAGGCCGAGATGTTCGTGGCGCTCGGATACGCCGAGATCGACGCCCGGCGCAAGGCGGTGAAAAATCTGCGCGGCGTACGGGCGAAGGTTACGACGGCGGTCGGCGAGCTCGATCCGTCAGGGAAACGACTTGTCGCCCACCCAATTTCAGAGTTCGGAGGTAACGAGGCCTATCGCGGTCTGCATGCGGATCTGCTCGACCGGCTCGCGGACGACGAGGATTTCGCCGCGGTCTGCCACGCGCTGGTCGGTGGATTCCTGTCCGCCAAGGTCCTGGCCGGTTCCGAGCCCACCGCGCAGCAGCGGCAGGTGTGTCTTGACTACATCTGCGCCGAGGCCCCGCTGTTCCTCGATACGCCCGCGATCCTGGGTGTCCCCTCGTCGCTGAATTGCTATCACCAACTCCTGCCGATGGCCGAGCTGCTGTATTCCCGGGGCGCGGGCCTGCGCGCCTCGCGAAATCAGGGTCATGCCATCGTCACTCCCGCCGAAGGAATCAGCTTATGACCATCACCTCCGCCGCCACAGCGCTCACCCACCCCGCCGACTCCGCAAGCTCCGTCGGCTCACCGTCCCCTATCGCCTTCCCGTTCTCCGCGCGCGGTGACCGGATCCCCGACGAGGTTGCCGCACTGCGCAGTTCGTCTCCGGTCCGCAGGGTGCGCACCATCGCCGGCGACGAGGCATGGCTCGTCTCCTCATATGCGCTGTGCACGCAGGTGTTGCAGGACAGCCGGTTCTCGCTGAAAGACACCTCCGCGCCCGGCGTGCCCCGCCAGTACGCCCTGACCATCCCGCCGGAGGTGGTCAACAATATGGGCAATATCACCGGTGCGGGCCTGCGCAAGGCGGTGATGAAGGCACTCAACCCGAAATCACCCGGGCTGGAGGAGTTTCTGCGGACCAGGGCGGCCGCGCTGATCGACGCCGTCGTGGCCGAGGGGGCGCCTGCCGACCTGCGCAACGACTTCGCCGAGCCGTATTCCAGTGCGCTGCACTGTCACATCCTGGGCATACCGCCCGAGGATGCGGCCGGGCTGATGCGCAGCCTGCACATCGCGTTCATGAACTCTGCGGAACCGATCCCGGCCGCGAAACTCAACTGGGACAGGGACATTGCATACATGACCGCGCGGCTGCGCGATCCGGGCAGCACCGGCCTGATGGCGGAGTTGGCGGAGCTGCGCCAGGATCCGGCCTATGCGCAGGTAACGGACGAGATGTTCGCCACCGTCGGGGTCACGCTGTTCGGGGCCGGGGTGATCTCCACGTCCGGATTCCTCACCATGGCGCTGGTCTCGCTGATACAGCATCCCGAGCTGCTGACACTCCTGCTACACGATCGAGCCCTGATCCCGGCCGGTGTGGAGGAGCTGCTGCGGATCAACCTGTCCATCGGGGATGCGCTGCCGCGGCTGGCCACCGAGGACATCCGGCTCGGCGACGTGCTGGTCCGCCGCGGCGAGCTGGTGCTGGTGCTGGTGGAGGGCGCCAACTCCGATCCGGAGGCGTTCCCGGAACCGGAGCGGATCGACCTGCACCGTCCCAACGCCTCGGCGCACCTGTCCTTCGGTGGCGGACAACACTTCTGCCCGGCGACGGCACTGGGCCGCCGCCACGCCCAGATCGCGCTGGAGGTGCTGCTCGACCGCATGCCCGGCCTGGAGCTGGCCGTGCCGATCGATCAGCTCGTGTGGCGGACCCGGTTCATGAAACGGATACCCGAGCGGTTGCCGGTAATGTGGTAGACCGCTTACCCGGCCTCGAAGGCCGCCGCGACTACTGGTCGGACCTGGTCCATTGTCGCGGAGCCGGATTCGCGCTGCGTCGAGGTCATATCCACGTCCGGTAGGCCGCAGGCCACGGCCCAGTGCCAGGGTTCGAGGTCGCCGTCGACGTTGAGGGCGAAGCCGTGGCTGGTGACGCCGCGGCTCTGGCGCATGCCGATGGAGACGATCTTGCGGGCCGTCGCGGTGGTCCACACGCCGGTCAGCAGTTCGGAGCCGGGTGGGGTGTCGCGGCGTTGGGCGGGAACGCCCAGCGTGCCGAGCGCATCGATGAGGCGGAATTCCACCTCGCGGATGTAGTCCACGACTCCCTCGTCGGGCGCCAGCTTCACGATCAGGTAGCCGACGAGCTGGCCGGGGCCGTGGTAGGTGAGCTGCCCGCCCCGGGTCGTCTCCACCACCGGGATGTGGCGGGCCGGGTCGGGCAGATGCTCGAGCGGGGTGCGGCGGCCGACGGTGTAGACCTGCGGGTGGCTCAGCAGCCACAGGGTGTCCGGGCGCTCGTCGCGCTGGCGCTGCTCGACCATCTCGGCCATGCGCTCCATGGCCTTGTCGTACTCGACGAGGTCATCCTGGATGAGGGTCAGCGGCCGGGACTTCATGTCTCGAGCTTAGCCGGGGCCGCGCAGGGCCTGGACCGAGCCGAACCATGTCACAGCCGGGCCTGACCGGCCGGAGGGGGCCGCGACCGGTGTTCGGGGTCACGGTTGCCGGAACGGAGGAGATGCATCGGCGGCTAGGGGCTGGGCGTGGCTGATGGATGCCGATGGATGCCGATGGATTCAACGGCCCAGCTGCAAGGCCAGGGTCGCCGCGGCCGGGATCAGGTACAGCACCGGGTACAGGGTGGTGTTGTACGAGTGCGCGCGGAGGGTTGTCGCCACCGCGCCCAGGAAATACAGGATCAGCCCGATGGCCGCGGCGACGCCGAGGGCGGGGATGGCCATCCCGACGACCAGGCCGAGCGCCCCGGCGCCCTTGGCCAGCGCGAGCCAGTTCCACCACGACTGCGGGACGCCGTAATCCTTCAGCGAGTCGACGACGAACGCCTTCTTCGCGAACAGCGAGTAGCTCGAGAAACCGATCCACAGGGCCGCGATGGTTCCGACGATGTAGTAGGCGATGTTCATGAGAATCTGTTCCTGTCAGCGAATGTGAATGAGTGTTCGCTGGGTTGACGATGCGGGGGCGGCGAGTGTGACAGGTGATCGTGTCGGTGGGAATGGGTACGGTCGGTTCCGGGTTACCCGAGCGGGAAGGGAGTTTCGAACATGACGGTTTCCGATGTGCTGGTCGACGGATTCGAGCGGGTGCGCGAGGTTGTGCACGAGGCGGCGGACGGGCTCGGCGAGGAGGCGCTGAGCTTCCGGGTCGATCCGGGCGCCAATTCGATCGCCTGGCTGATCTGGCATCTGACCCGGGTGCAGGACGATCATGTGGCCGAGGTGGCCGGGGTCGAGCAGGTGTGGACGGCCAAGGGCTGGTACGACCGGTTCGCATTGCCGGTCGACAAGCGCGCCACCGGATACGGCGACGGCGCCGACGATGTGGCCCGCATCAATGCCTCGGCCGAACTGCTCACCGGCTACTACGACGCGGTGCACGAGCAGACGCTGCGCTATGTCCGCGGTCTGGTCGATGCGGATCTGTCCCGCGTCGTCGACACCCGGTGGGATCCGCCGGTCACACTCGGGGTTCGCTTGGTCAGCGTGATCTCCGACGATCTGCAGCATGCCGGGCAGGCGGCCTATCTACGCGGAGTCAGTGTGCGGACGAGCTAGGGAAACTCCCTGCGGCGGGGCAGGTTCACTGCCCCGCGAGCGGATTGACCGCCCCGCGTGCCGAATTCGGTGTGCCGCGCAGGATATAGGTCTCTCCGCGTAGCAGATTCGGCGCATCGTGCAGGAGGTTCGCCGCGTCACCCAGTTGCAGTGCGGCGTCGTCGCTGTCCTGCGTCCCGTCCGTGTCGGTGGTCGAATCGTCGTCCAGCCGATCCTGCGGTGACTGTCTGTGCGGACCGCGCCGCCGCTCCCGCCGGTTGTGGATGATGCTGCAGGCGAAGGCGACTGCGATGATGGCGACGCCGATCAGGCCGGTGGTGATCTCGTTGACCCGGTGCCCGGTGGACCACAGCAGGATCACCGACAGCGTCCCGATCGCCCAGTGTGCCCCGTGCTCGAGATAGATGTAGTCGGCCAGGGTGCCCTTGCGGACCAGGTAGACGGTGATCGAGCGGACGAACATCGCGCCGATGAGGCCGAGGCCGAGCACAATGATGATCGGATCGGCGGTGATGGCGAACGAGCCGATCACGCCGTCGAACGAGAAGGACGCGTCCAGCACCTCCAGATAGAGGAAACCGAAGAAGGCTGCGCGCCCGGTGGCGATGGCGACTCGAGAGGGCCCGGTGGACTGCTCGTGTTCGAAATGCGCGCCCAGGCCGTCGACGAGTAGATAGGTGACGATGCCCAGCGCTCCGGAGACCATCACGACATCGGCCTTCTGATCGGGGGCTACTACGCCCGCGACGACGACCAGCACGGTGAGCGACACCACGACGGGGAACATGGAGAACCGGCCCAGCCGCGCCAGCGGGCGCTCGATCCAGCTCAGCCAGGTGGTCTCACGCTCGGCACAGATGAAGTTGAGGAACAACAGCAGCAGGAACATCCCGCCGAAGGCGGCGATCTTGGGATTGGCGTCGTTCAACAGGGTTTCGTAGCTGGGCTGCCCGTCGGGGAAGAAGTCCGCGCCGCCGCTCGGCGGGTGCAGGGCCAGATTCAGCGCCTCCACCGGCCCCAGATGAGCGCTGACCGCGACCACGATCAGCGGGAACAGCATCCGCATCCCGAAGACCGCGATCACCACGCCCACCGACAGAAACATGCGCTGCCAGAACCGGCTCATTCGTTCCAGCACGCCGGCATTGACCACGGCGTTGTCGAACGACAGCGAGACCTCGAGCACCCCGAGCACCGCCGCCAGCACCAGCGCCTGCGGACCACCGTAAATCAACGCCACCACCAGCGCCGCGATAGCGACGAGGAACGAGGGAGCAAATACTCGGATAAACATGACGCGCCTTTCGTCAGCCCTGCCTGAGCCCGCGGCGTGCTCTTCGAACGAATCACGTCACCGATGCGGTGATCGAGACCCACCCCTGATTCTGACAGCAGCGCGGACTACCCGCCAATCACACCCCCGGGGAAGTCGGATAGATGCAGGTGCAGGGGGTGCGGATAATATCGGATCCGGGGTGTCGTGGGCGGACCCGCGTGTCGGATGCGCCGGATGCGCTGACCGGAGACCTGTGCCGCCCGACCCGCCGCCGCGAACGCCGACATGCCTCGCGCTGAGCTTCGAAGAAGTGGGTCTGAGCAACCCTTTTCGGCGCCGAGCACCCTCCGTGGCCCCCCGTAAAGGCTGCCCAGTGGAGAGAAGGTTTGCGCAGTCGCCGCCACGGTGCGCGGGTGAGCGATGTCACGATAGAGTCTGGTGGTCGGTGCGAACGTGGGAGGGTCTGCATGGTGGTGCCGCACGAGGTTCCGGCGGGGCCTCGGGTATTCGTCAATCGGACACCGGATTTCGAGTGGATGCGTGTCTTCCTCACACGCACGCCGGGGTCGGGCCGTATCGGTGTGTGCAGCGGACTTCCGGGCGTTGGGAAGACCGCGTTCGTGCGGCGCTGCGTCGAGCGGGCGCAGGCGGACGGTGTGTTCGCCGACGGGGAGTTACATGTCGATTTCGGGTCGGTGGACGGGGAGCGGATGTCCGTCGCCGATGCGATGGCCGCGTGCCTGCGGGCGCTCGGGATCCAGTCCGAGGTTATCCCGGCGACCTTGGCCGAACGCGCGAATCGCCTGCGCAGTCTCACCGCGGAGAAATCCGTTCTCATCGTGTTGGAGAACGTCACCGATTCCGCCCAGGTGCTGCCGTTCGTGCCGAACAGCCGCAGGAGTGCGGTGCTGGTGACCAGCATCGGCCAGCTCAGCGAACTACTGCTCGACGAGGCCGATTTTCACCGGCTCGAGCCGCTGGACGGTGTGGCGGGCGCCCATCTGATCGCCGAAATCATCGGCGCCCGAGCATATTCGGAGGCTGGTGCGGTCTCCGAGCTCGTACGCCACTGTGCCGGACTCCCGGTGGCATTGAGTGTCGTTGCCGCCAAACTTCGCGCGCGACCAGGGCTGCGTATCGACTCGGTGGTCGCGTCGATCACCTCCGATGCACGCGGACTCGCGCCGTTTTCGGTTGCGGGAGGGGACAAGGTATCGGCGGTGTTTTCGGAGGCGTACGCCGGACTGCCGCAGGACGCGGCGCTCCTGTACCGGCTGCTGGGTCTGTTTCCGGGGCAGGATTTGGAACCGGATACCATCCGGGCGCTGTTGCGCGGAGATGCCGGGAAGACCGATGCCGCGGTGGCCGCGTTGATCGAGGCCGGCGTGCTGACCGAGGATTCGACACAGCGACTGGCCCTGCATTCCATGCTGAAACGCCATGCGGCACAGCTGTCGCGCGAGATCGACTCGGACCGGGTGCGCGAGGATGCCGATCGGGCAGTCACGCATCATCTGGTGATCAAGGCCGCCTTCGCCGATCTGGCGGTGCTGGGGGAGCGGCGTTACCGGTGTACGCCCGCCGGGCTGTGCAGGGGCCGCGAATCCCCGTTCGGCGATGACAGGGCGCAGGCGCGGCGTGCGGGGCTGGATTGGCTCGACGCCGAGCGGCTGAATCTGCTTGCGGTGCAGCGGATGGCCGCCGACAGGGGATGGCACGACTGGGCATGGCAGCTCGCCGAGGCGTTGACCGCGGTGTATGTGACCCGACGCTATTACACCGAGTGGACCGTCTCGAGTGAAATCGGTGCGGCCGCAGCGCATGCGGCGGGACACGCTCGTGCCGAGGCGAGACTGCGCAGCTTTGTCTCCCGAGCGTGGATCGAGCGGGAAAGGCTCGATCGCGCGCAGGAGGAGTTGATCGTCAAGGCGCTGCCCCTGGCGGAGGCCGCCGGTGACGGCAGACTGCTGGCGTCGGTCTGGGAGTTCGTCGGCCGCTTCCTGGACGCGGCCGATCCGGATCGGGCCGGCGCGGCGTATCGGCGATCCCTCGAGCTGTTCGCCGGACAGAACGACAGTCGCGGACGGGCGTTCGTCCTGTTCTTTCTCGCCAGAACCGAGCGCCGCAGCGGCGATATCGCCCAGGCGGCGGCGACGATGCAGGCCGCGCTGGCGGCGATTCGCGACGTCGGCGATCCGCGGATGGAGGGGCGGGCGCTGATCGATGTGAGCGAGATGCTCGATGAGCTCGGAGGGCACCGGCGGGCCCGGGAAACGGCTCGCGAGGCAGCCGACGTCCTCGCCGCCAGCGGCGACGCGTTCTATGAGGCGCAGGCCCAGGAACAGTGTCTTCGGTTGGCAGCGCAGGACAACGACGGCGACGGTCAGCGTGCCTCGCTGAGCCGGATGGTGCAGATCCACCGGGAGCTCGGCAGCGACCGGGTCGGCGAACTCGAGGAGATGCTGCGCCGACTTACCGATCGACCGTGAACGATGCGGTGAATGTCGTTATCCCGGCGTGGATGGTCAGGCGTTCGTTCTCTACGCGCGGGCCGATCAACCAGCAGTACAGGGCGGATCCGATCGCTTGCACTCGGGCGGGGTCGGCGGGCGGTGTGTCGGCCACGATGACCGTGCCGTCGCGGACCACGGCAAGGCAGCCGGTCGGTGTGGCGGTGACGGCGAGCCGGGCGCCGGGGAGCGCCGTGAGCGTCGAATGTCCCCAGGACCGCGCGGCCGCGCGCTCGAGGCATCGCGTATTCGTCACCACCGCAGCGCGTTCGAGGATTTTCGAGTCGAGCTCGGTATCGCAGGCGACCACGTGGGTGTCGTGATGTGCCGCCTCCGCACGGTGGTGCCAGACCGCCGCCGGAACGCGCTCCAGTGTCAGCGTCGCGTGCTTGATCTGCGCGGTGCCCACGGTGTAGGAGGTGATCGGCCGGAAATGGCAGTGCGGGACCGGGATTCGGGTCACCGACGGGGTGTGCGCGGGCGGCGGCAACCCGAGCCGGCGGTAGATCAGACTTCGGACATTGTTCGTCGCGTCCCCGACTCGATCGAATACTCGACCGGTGATGTCGTCGTACTCGCCGCCCGCGTGCCGGGTGCGGACATCATCGAGCTGCCGGCGGAGGTCGTCGCCGGACCTCAGTAGGCCGACCGAGCGAGCCAGCGCGTCGACGGGTGTATCCGCGACCGTCTCGGTGGCGTGGCCGGTCATCAGCAGCGGCTTGTCCAGGGCCGCGGCGAACAGGCCGAGGGAGCCGTGGTCCGTGATGACCTGATCGGCGGCGATCAGCGCCGCGTGCCAGCCCGATTCGGGCGGCACCAGGACCAGGCCGGCATCCAGCGCCGCGGACAGCCAGAGCGAGATCTGCAGCTCTCCGTAGTAGGCCCAGACGTTCGGATGCATGATGACCGCCACCTGATACGAGTCCGTCTCGAGGGCGGCCAGCAATTGCGCCGGTAGCGCGTGCCAGCGGCCGATCACCGATTGCCGGCCCCAGGTGGAGGCGACGGCGATCAGCGTCCGGTCGCCGGTGCCCCACGCCTCGCGGTACCGGGTGCGCAGGCCACGACTGGCCTGGAGCCGATCGAAGGTCGGATCGCCGACTATTTCGGTGCGGGATGCGGCGTCGGGGTCGACCGCATGGAGTTGGTCGCGTTGTTCGGCGTGCGAGAGTGCGATCGTGACCCGCCCCGCCCGGATCACCGGTTCCGGTGGCAGCCCGGCCAGCCGGAGCGGGGAACCGTGTGCGCCGGGCACGAGTTTATTGAAGCCGAGCCCGTGCGGAAGCAGAATCGTGTGCGTGTCGATTGCGGAGAAATCGATATTCTCGCTGGCCGTCAGCGCCAGATGATATTTGAATGCGTGTTCTTGTATGCGGCTCCACTCGACCAGGCGAACCCCTGACTCACTCAGCAGATCGCGCACCCCGGTGCTGAATGCCGAAGACTCGTCGATCGTGAAGACAAGCCGGATACGGAAATCGTCTCGGAACCACTGCACGGCTTCCAGCAGGCGATAAGCCGAGGTCAAGGTCCGGGCAACCGCAAGGATGATGTATTCGGCATCGCTGAAGGTCAGCCATGCGGGATCGTCCTCGCTGCGGGTGGTACTCCTGTGTCGACCCGGATCCGCCGTCACCGCGGACCCCGCAGGACCCCACTGCTGCTGTTCTCAGCTTCTGGCTTTCGGCACTCGGCACTCGGCACTCGGCACTCGGCACTCGGCACTCGGCACTCGGCACTCGGCACTCGGCACTCGGCACTCGGCACTCGGCACTCGGCACTCGGCACTCGGCACTCGGCACTCGGCACTCGGCACTCGGCACTCGGCACTCGGCACTCGGCACTCGGCACTCGGCACTCGGCACTCGGCACTCGGCACTCGGCACTCGGCACTCGGACCAATTACCATTATATGTCTTGCTGTATTGAGGTGTGGCGAAATGTGAAACTTCGGTTATTTCAAGAGAAATCGCTGCGATCGAAATAAAAACTGCGTCCCGAGGTCGCGCAGCACACCCACGCGAGAACTCGGCGGGCGGACACACGGACACAAGACTCCTGCGGTGACGAACGGGGGCGGCGCTGCAGCCACCGTAACCGATGACGAGGCGGTGCCGGTGCGCGGTCGGCGGGCGGTCGCGCGATGTCAGGACACTGCGAGCAGGGCGGCCAGGTGGCGGGGGGACGGTGAGCCGTGGGCGAGCATCGCGTCGTGCCACTGCCGCAGCGAGGTTCCGGCCGGGCGGGTCGCGGCGATCGCGGAGACTTCGGTGTAGCCGACGAAATAGGTGGACAGCTGCGTGGAGCTGAGCTGGGCGCGGCGCCATTTGCCTGCCGCCTCGCCCTCCTCCTGGAAGCCGCGCCGCAGCATTAGGTCCATTGCCTCGGGTTCGGTCATGCCGTCGCAGTGGACGCCCTGATCCAGGATGGCGTTGATGGTCATGCGCAGGTGCGACTTGAGTCGCTGCAGGCGCACCGGCAGGCCGCCGAAGCCGTGTTCGGACATCAGTTCCTCGGCGTAGACGGCCCAGCCCTCGGCGAAGGTGCCGCTCTGGCACAGCCCGCGCGCGGGCGTGGACCCGCGGAACCGCCGGGAGTGGGCGAGCTGCAGGTAGTGGCCCGGCATCGCCTCGTGCACAGTGAGATTGCGCATCATGTGGTTGTTGTATTCGCGATAGAACGAGGCTGTTCTCTCGTCGCTCCAGTCCGCGGGTGTGGGTGCAATGGCGAAAAAGGTTGGTAAATCTACCGTTTCGAGCGGACCTACGGAATCGCAGTAGGCGACGGCCACGCCGCGAGCGAACTCGGGCATCTCCTGCACGACCAGCCGATCGTCGATGAGAGTTGCCAGGTCATGTTCGGCCACGCAGTCTTTCGCCTCCTGCAGGGCGGCGGTGGCGACCGCTACGACGGTGTCATTGCTGGGGTGTTCGGCGGCCAGCCGGCTCAGCGCGGCACGCACGGCGTCGTCGTCCGGGGCGCTCACTCCGAGAAATTCGCTTGCAGCGGAGCAGATTTCGTCCGCGATCTCCCTCAGATGGTGGTGTGCGCGGTCGAGCACCTGGGCCGCACTCAGTTCGGTGTCGAGGGTGTGCCACAGCTTGGCCTCCCACAGGCGCTGGCCCAGGCGAGGATCGCGCTCGGAGGTATCGAGCCGGTCGGTGAGCCAGCCGGTGAACTCGCCCAGCGCCGCCACCGCCGCCTCGGCGACCGGGTCGATCCGCGCGCCCGGCACCTGCGCGGCCAGCGCCGGGGCCTGCTCCCGGATCAGCGCGGCGACCCCGCCGAACTGCCCGATCGCGGTCTCGACATGGACGCGCGGGCACTCGCCCAGCACCGCGCGGGCCGTGGCCAGGGCATCGGGCAGGGCGCTCAGCCGGGCGGTCAGCAGTTCCAGGCGCTCCGCGGGCGGGGCGAAGGGCCGTTCCAGTAGCCCGTACAGCAGCGGTCCGGGGTTGTGCACCAACGGGTTCCACTCGTGCTCGCGCAGTTCCTCGAGCGCGAACACTCGCCCGTCGACCTCCTGCAGCAGCAGCGCATGATCCACCCGGTCCTGCGCGCCGAGCTCGTCGTCGTCGATCTCGGCCAGCGCGTGTGAGGCCTCGCGCAGCATCGCGGTATGCGCCCGTACCGCGTCGGCCGACAGGTCCGGCAGCCGGTCGTCGATCCGGTGATCGCCGACGTAATAGGCGGTCACCGGATCGGCTTGGAGGATCGCATCGACGATCCGCCCGGCACGCTGTACGAAGCTCTCGGCCATGCGGCCACGCTACCTGCCCGGGCTCAGTACCAGTGGTGTCCCTGCCAGAATGCCCAGGCGCCGTCCGGGTTTCCGTAGTGTTGGCACATGTAGTCGTAGGCCCAGCGGATCTGGGTGGCCGGGTTGTAGGGCCAGTCCAGGCCGTGGCTGAACATCTTCGACGGCGGTAGCGCCTGCCCCAGGCCGTAGGCGCCCGAGGTCGGGTTGACCGCGAACGGGTCCCACGAGCTTTCGTGGGTGATGACCTGATCGAAGGAGGGGAACTGGTCGGGCGGGACGATTATGTGGGCGATCGCCTTGGGCACGGCTGTGGACATCGGCATGACCAGGCTCAGCCCCCTGCCCATTAGGTTCGGTAGGACCGAGGAGGAGGCCGGGACGGTGCCGTCCAAACACTCCGCCTGGCAATCTGCCAGCGCCTCGGGAGGGTCGAATAGCATCAATGCAGACATCGACACTGCCGTGGCGGCGAGAACTTCACATGCATATCTTGCGAGCCGAACCGTATGCAGCACAGACATTTTGAGCCCCTCACATCGACTGGCTGAACGAGCAATCGGGTTGCGAAAGGGGTAGCTTCAAGCACTTTCGAGGTTAGCAAAGGTTGGCCGACGAGTTGCCTGTTTCGTGGAAGCGGAGCCAGTATATACCGGCCGGTTGGTATTGCAACTGGGTGCGCCTATGGGCGGCTCAGATACTGCGTGAGATGCGGTAGCGCATCGATCGGATGCCGCGCAGCGATGCCGACGCCGACCTCGCGGTACACCCAGCCCTCGTCGCCGCGGACGATCACGCCCATGATCAATCCGCTGTGCGGCCCGCGCAGCAGCGTGTGCCGGGCGATCTCCGCGCCGGTGCGGGCATCGAGCAAGCGGCAGAAGCCGTTGCGAACCTCGCCGAAAGTCTGCCCGGTGTAACAGGTTACGAGCAACACCACCGCGGTTACCTGCTCCGGCAATCGGTTCAGCTCGATCGTGATCAACTCGTCGTCGCCGATGCCGTCGCCGGTCAGGTTGTCCCCGTGCAGGCGCACTGCGCCCGCGGCGGCCGTCAACTGTTCGCTGTAGGCCACCTCCACCAGGTCGACATCGTCGAATAACAGTGCCGCCGCATTGAGATCGATGTCATCCGGGCGCCCGGCGAACAGCCGCCACCTCGGCGCATCCCAGCCCAGCCCCATGGCCAGGTAGTCGCGCGGCGCGGCACCCGTGGTGGGCAGCGGTATCAGCACCGTCTGCTCCCTTCTGTGGGAAGTAACCCCACGGAATCCGCATCCCGAACGGGCCTCCCGGCTCGCCCTCGCTAGCTATGGATTAGCTATGCTCGACATCGGCACTGCATTCGGGCGCACCGGTGGCGCAGGTCCGGCCGCGGAACACGGGGTCGGAGCTTCACAGTACCGGCACAGCCTGGGCACAGTGCGCTACAAGCGCTTCACCGTCTACTGATGCTCATCGCCGGAAGCAGATTTCCGGTGGTGGCGGCCCGTGCACGATGACGACAGAAAGGCTTCTCTCTATGGCACAGGATCTGACCCAGCTGGAAATCCTGAAGGAACTGGAGCCGGTTGCCGAGCAGAACCTCGAGCGGCATCTGTCGATGGCCAAGGAGTGGCACCCCCACGACTACGTGCCCTGGGACGACGGCCGCAACTTCGCGGCGATGGGCGGCCAGGATTGGGATCCGTCCCAGTCGCAGCTGAGTGAGGTCGCCAAGGCTGCCATGGTCACGAACCTGCTCACCGAGGACAACCTGCCCTCCTATCACCGTGAGATCGCCGAAAACTTCTCGATGGACGGCGCGTGGGGCACCTGGGTCGGTCGCTGGACCGCCGAGGAGAACCGGCACGGGATCGTCATGCGCGACTATCTGGTGGTTACCCGCGCGGTGGATCCTGTAGCGCTGGAACGGGATCGGATGATCCACATGACGCACGGCGCGCAATCCCCCGACGACTGGGGCGGTTTCCTGCAGAACGTGGCGTACGTCACCTTCCAGGAGCTGGCCACTCGCGTCTCGCACCGCAACACCGGCAAGGCCTGCGACGACGCGGTTGCCGACCGGATGCTGCAGCGCATCGCCGCCGACGAGAACCTGCACATGATCTTCTATCGCAACCTGTGCGGCGCGGCCCTGGACCTGGTGCCCGACCAGCAGATCGAGGCGATCAACCGGATCCTGACGAATTTCGTCATGCCCGGCTACGGCATGCCCAACTTCCGCCGCAATGGCGTCCTGATGGCAAAGCACGGCATCTACGACCTGCGCCAGCACCTCGAGGAGGTGGTGCAGCCGGTGCTGAAGATCTGGAATGTGTTCGGCCGCAACGATTTCACCTCCCGCGGCGAGCGGGCCCGGGACAACCTTGCGGAATTTCTGGAGAAGCTGGAACAGGACGTGCTCAAGTTCGAGGAGCAGCGCGATCGCATGCTCGCCCGCGAGGCCGCCCGCGCCGAGCGCCAACCGGCGGGCGTCTGAGGGAGCCCGGCGGCGATACGTCGGCCTCAGGCGGACGGGCGGAGGCCGCCCGGACCTGATGCGATGTCGGCGCGCCGGGCGAACCCCTCGAGGATCAGCTCGGAGATGGCGTGGGTCACAGCCCGCAGGGCACCGGCGGTGTCGGTGTCGAACCTGGGGCGATCGACTTCGGTGTGCTCGGATCGTTCGCAGGGTCGCGCTGCCAGGCAGTAGAGGAGCTCGGGGGCGTAGCGGTCGGCGATCCGGTGGCAGTCCAGGCGTAGCTGTTCGGCCATCGCACTCGCCGCGGCCGGCTCCAGGCCGACGGCGACGAGACGGCCGGCCAGGTCGGCACAGCGCGGATCGGTGACCTGGTAGGCAGCGAGCGCGTCGGCGGCGCCGGTCGCCTCAGGTATGGCTGGGAGTGTTTCGGTCGGCGATGTGGCCGGTGCGTTCGTGACGCCCAGAACATCGGCGAGCCCGTCGCCGCGGTCCCAGGCGTCGAGTAACTCCCGGATTCCGTTGAGCTTCATGCCGCGGCTCAGCAGACGACTGATGGTATGCAGGCGGTTGAGGTGTTCGGCACCGTAGTAGCCGATGCGTCCGCGGACCTTCGGGGAGGGTATCAGGCCCCGTTCGTGATACACCCGAACGCTGCGCACGGTGGTGTCGGCCACCCGTGCCAGCTCATCGATCGTGTACTCCGCCTGCACAGCCAGACCCCCTGGAAAGCCCAACTCGATAATGTACCGTAGCATAACGGTCCTATAGTCAACGGTATGTCCAGATGACGTCTAGGTCAATGCGCCGTTACGTGACGGCATACGTGCTTGCTCCCTGGCTCGTAGTGGGTTAGCGTTCGAGTAGAGCGATTTATCGCTCCTTCCGGGGACTGTTGAGCAGCCCTGATGACGTCCGATCATGGACACGCAATTCTCGGCGTGCCCTCGGCATCCCCGGAGACGGCTATGAGTATCATCCAGCCCCCCGCTCTTATTGCGGGATCACAAGCGGCCGCACAGCATTCGGCAGCGGCGCCCTCTTCTGCCCACGTGTCCACAGCGGTGCGACGGCCGCCGTGTGCGGACGTACCCAACGATTGGGATCTCGACGTGGGCACCCCGGATTCGTGGCGTACCGCCGTGCAGATCTGCCACGCCTGCCCGCTGTTCGACCAGTGCACCGATCTGGCGCAGGATCTGATCGAGCGTGGCCTCGGGCCACGGGCGATGATCTGGGCCGGTGTGGCCTACGACGGCGCGGGCCGAGTGGTGGAGAACCTGGACCGGCATCGTGTCGCCGCCATCGACCACAAGCGCCCGCTGCGGATCATCCGCAATGGCGATCGTCCGATGCGCACCGACCCCGCACCTGCCGCGCCGCAGCGACATCTGGTACTCGGACGGCGTCTGCGGCCGACCGGCACGGTGGGAGTCTGACGCGTGAGGATCCGGAAACCGACGGTGGCGGTTGATAATTCATGACGATCCTGGCGTTGGAGATCGGCCCTGAGGAGTTCGTGGCGAGCCGGGTGGAGGACGGCGTCGGAGACGACGACATCTGCCGGATCCCGATACCTCGCAAGGCGCCCTGGGACGTCTGCCACGAGCTCTTGCTCGAGGCTGCCGGCGGTGCGGAGGTTACGGCTCTCGGAATCGCCGCGACAGGCCCGATCGACATGGCCGCCGGAATGGTGGCGCCCCCCGATATCGCCTCGTGGCGTGGCGGTTTCGATATTGTCGAAGCCGCGCAGAAGGCCTTCCCGCGTGCGGCGGTCCGGCTCGCGCTGGACGGCGTCTGCCTCGCCCTGGCCGAGATGAATTTCGGTTCGACCGGGGGCGTGCAGGACGCATTGTCGATCTCGGTGTCGCAGAAGGTCATCGGCGGGATCATGGTCGGCGGATTCGTCGCGGTAGGGCGTACCGGCAACGCCGGGCACATCGGTCATGTGCTGGTACCCGGCTTCGACGAGCCGTGCTCGTGCGGCGGCCGGGGCTGCCTCGACGCGGTCGCCGGTGGCGCCGCCGCGGTTCGCTGGGCCCGCCAGAACGGCTGGATCGGGACATCGGTGGCGGAGCTGGCCTCCGCCGCCGACATGGGTGACGAGATTGCCGTCGCTGTGATGGGCCGCGCCGGAACGGCGCTCGGCCGGGCGATCGCATCGGTGGCCGCGCTGCTCGATGTCGACATCGTGGTTGTCGGCGGTGCCGTGGCGCAGGCCGGGCAGGCACTGTGGAAACCGTTGGGGGAGGCGGTCGCCGCCCACGCACGGCTCAGTTATCTGCCCGGACTGCGGGTTATGCCCTCCAAGCTGGGCAATGTGGGCATTCTGGCCGGTGCGGGGGTGCTTGCCGTCACGGGGTAGAGACAACAGTATCCATACACCCATTGATCGTGCCGCTGAGTAACGGTACATTACACATGTAATGATCGGCTCGTCGGATCCGCGTATCCGAATGGATGGATACAGGCATGCAATGCGAAACGACGTAGAGATCCCCTGGGTGACGATCGAAACGTTGGCGCCCGGCACCCTGTCGGTGGCATCGGTCGGGGAGGCCGCGCGCGGCTTCGCGGGCTGGCAGCGGATGCTGCAGCGACTGCTGTCGAGGACTCCGGCGCTCTACGACTCCCTCACCACTGCCAGGGTCGCCGCGGCCGTCCTGTGGGCCCGCGACCGGGCCGAGGAGGTGGAGCGGCTGTTTCAGACCGGCGTGGGTCCGTACACGCTGCAGATCAGGCCGGTCTTCGGTCCGGCGGGCGACGTGCATGCCGTGCGCCTGTGGCTCGGGCCTGCGGCCGTGCCGACTCCGGAACCCGCCCCGGCGGTCGGGGCGGTCTGGGACCTCGGGTCGCAGGCCGTGGCGTTGCCCAGCGGCATCACGAGCCTGTCGGGCATCTCGGCCGAGGAGTACGCCCCGGGCATGTCCATCGCGGAACTCTTTGCGCGGATGACGGCCTTCGATCGGCATGCGGAGACGCTCGATCTGCTCTACGCGCCCAAACCCGGGGACAAGCTCCAATTCGACGTCACGGTGCCTGCCATGTCGGGACGGCCCGGACGCTGGCGGATCAGCATCCGCGCCCGCGACGACGAGCGGACACGTGGTGCGTGGTGGCTGATCGAGGATGTCTCCGCGGGCGCCATCCCTGCGATCTGGCCGACGCTGGAACGAGTGGGGTTGCGGGAGGCTCATCGCCGCGCCGGGACCCACCTCGCGGTCATTCAGCTCGAACACACCAGCATTTCGCACTGGCTCACCGATCCGGCGCCGTGGATCCGATGGGACTACCTGTTCCGCCCGGTGGACGCATTTCACCCCGACGATCGGGATCGGCTGGCCGGACTCGGCGACAGCCTGCGTTCGGGGGGCACAGCGGGGATGGTGGTGCGGGCGCTCAATTACAACGGCGGGTACACCCCGACCTCGTTGCTGTTGTACCCGTATCCCGGATATTCGAGTCAACAGCTGGCGATCGCGCAACTGGTCCGTGTTACCGACGTCCCGACGATGGAACCGGGGCCGCGCGTGATCGACGCCTCCGCGGGGTCCGGGCCGTTCGGGTACGACGACCAACTCGAGTACTGGCTGTCCCGCAGATTGGAACGCCGCGCGGCGAACTGAACTCTCCCCAATGGTGGGAACCGCGAGACAATTCGGCGCCCGCCGTTCTCTCTACTATTCTAGAATGCGCACATTGACGGGCCGGTCGGCGGATTCGGGCGAGGAATTACTTCGCCGAATGGCCGCGCGACGCCGTCGTGACAACGTGGCCGTCGGGATACTTGCCGTGCTTGCGGTACTGGGTGGCGGTTACGCGATCATCAGTCTCTTCTCCGCGCCGCCGAAGGGACCGTCGGAGGATTCGACGGCGGTACTGATCGGGAATGCCCAGCTGGCCGAATCCTATGCGCGCGACTTCGTGGTCGCCTACCTGGGCGCCTCGGCGGGGCAGCACGATCAGCTGAGCCGGTATCTCGGTGACAATCAACAGCTCACCCTGCCGGCAACCGGGCAGCAAGTGTCCGATTCATCCGTTGTGCACATTGCTCGCGATTTTTCGACCAGCAGTATCGACATCTGGGCGGTGACGGTGTCGGTGCGCCTGGGCGCCCCGGCCCACGGCGGCGCCACCACGACGGCCGCGCCGGCCGCTGATGATCGGCAGTACTACCGGGTGGCAGTGTCCGAGTCGGGCGGGCTGTTGCGGGTGCTGTCCCCGCCGGACGCGGTGCAGCCGCCCGGTCAGGGTGCCGACCTGGCGCTGGGCTACACGATGTCATGTCCCACCGATTCGGCGCTGGCTACCGTATCGGGCGGGTTCCTCTCGGCATTTCTCACCGGCACCGGCGATATCACCCGCTATATCAGTCCGAACTCCGGCATTACAGCTTTGGCACCGCCGCCGTTCACCGGGGTGGATACGTTGTCGGTCAAGTCCGATGACAGCAGCTGCGGTACGGTCGCCGCCTCGTCGCGAGTGCAGATCATGGTCAATCCGAAGGACGCCTCCGGCGCCGTGCCCACGTTGGCCTACTCGCTGACGATGATCCGCTCGGCGGGCGTGTGGCAGGTGCAGTCGATCGATCCCACCCCCCTGCTGCGTCAGCCGATGGCCGTGGTCGCTGGGCAAGGTACGCCGAGTACGGCCTCGGGCACGTCCTCGGCTACCGCTACGACATCATCCTCGCCGGCGGCGCAGATTCCGCCGGCGACGCAAAACTGATTCGAAAGGTCACAGGGATGGTCAACACACAATTAAGCCAGATTCTAGAGATAATTTTATATGCCGTGCGTTGGGGCGGCCTGATCATCATCACGATCGTCAGCATGGCGCTGCTCATCAGCGAGGGCACGAAGTCGAAACTCTCGCCGGGCAGAATTCTCACCGTGGTCGGCTCGGCGTTGCTGGCGGCGGTCCTGTTCTGGATTCTGCCGACGCTGATCAACTACGCCCGAACCGATTCGGACACCGTGCTGCCCAACCACCCGATCGGCAGCAGTTACTGATGTCCCAGGTGATCAAGGTGTTCACGCCGATCAAACGGGTGCCCACCATGATCGGCAAGGCGCAGAACGGGCAGAAACTCCCCTTCGGGCCGTACACGCTCCCGCAGGTCGCTACGGCAATCGTGCTCCTGCTCGTCACCGCTGTCCTGGCGATGTCGCTGCCGGCAAATCCGGCGATCATCTTCGTCGCTGGTCTGGCGCTCACCGTCATGGTCGTCTTCGGCGTGGGGTTGGTGCCGTACACGGGCGTCCGGATGACCTCGCGAATGTGGTGGGTGACGCGGCTGATACTGGTCCGCAAACCGGTCTCGGCCTCCGGAATGCCGATCACCGATGATTCGGCTCGCGAGGCAATATTCGTCGAGGAGAGCATCGTCGTCATCCTCCCCGACCGCAAAAAGGTGACGGACGCCCATCGTTCGGCGCATACCCGGCCGCTGATGCTGCCCGAGACATGGACCGCCACGGTCGGCCGGGTGCCCGGCAACGCCGCATTGCCGGGAGGGAACAACTGATGGCCTTCGAGCGAGATCTGCAACCCACTGCCGCAATTCGCGGAAATCTGCAATTCACCCATGGCGGGCTGATTACCGCGACGTATTTCATCAATCCCCTCGGCTACGGATTGCGCAAGGCGAGTGACAAGTACGATGTCAAGGCCGCCCATCATGCCCTCATAACCAATCTCCCCAATGGCTCACTGCTGCTGGGGATTCAGGCACGCCTCAATACCGTCGACGTGCTGAGCAAGATGGTGGAGGGGGTGGACCTGGACGAGTGCGAGGACTACGCGCTCGAGGTGGTCGCGTCCTATGAGCGGATCCGCGCCATCGCGCCGCAGACCCGGCTATTCCTGTTGTCCATTCCGGTCGGCGCTTCCAACCAGGCGACATCCGCGTTGTCCCGGATATGGCGGGGCAGCACCACCACGATCGATGCCGCCGCGCTCTCGGCAGCCGACCTCGAACAGTACGACGACAAGGCCTCGGAGATCCTGTCCCGCATCGGCGGGGAATTCGATCCGGTTCCCGTCCCGGCGGCGATGTTCCAATGGCTGTGGGAGCACTATCTGGCGCGCGGTGCGGTGGGCGATCCGGATGCGCCGACGCGCGCGGGCGTCCTCGACGACGTGACGGCCGCTGTATTCACTTCCGCCGCCCTCGATGAGGGCGCCCAGACCGACAGCACCCGCCGGATCCGACCGTCGTTCGTCCCGGTGGTCAAGGTGGTGCAGTCGGACTTCGGCTATCGGCCCTCCTATCAGACAATGCTCACTCCGCGGTCGTTTCCCTACGCCGGTATGACCTTTCCCGGTGGCAGCGAATTCCTCAGCGTGGTCGAAGGCATGACCGACGTGTCGGTCGACTGGGGCATCCGCGTGTCGACCAAACCGGCCGACCAGGTGCTGAAGAACAACGAGCTCAACCTGAGGCGACTGGGAGAACAACTCGATCAGCGTGACCAGGAGGTGTCTTTCGCACAGAACACGTTGATGTCGAAGGCACAGATGCTGGGTGAATACAACCATCACTTCGAGGTCAACAGCGGCGAATCGGAGGTCTCGTTCACCACCGTCATTGCGATAGGCGGGCCCTCACGGGAGGCGACGCTGGACGCGGTCAATGTGATCAAGCGCCGGTACAAGCGCTTTCAGGTGGATCTGACGGCGCCCGTCGGTGCTCAGGTCGACCTGTGGTCGATGCTGATCCCTGGCAGCCCCGCGCGGCGGGCCTACGACGATTTCGCACATATCGTCCCCTCGGATATGTGGGCTGGATTCGTGCCGTTCACCTCCAACCAGATCGGCGACGACAGCGGCCCGGTGATCGGGGTGAACCTGTTGTCGGGCAATTTCGAGCCGATTCATTTCGGCATCATGGAGGCCGCCCTGCACGATCTGTCGGCATCGTTCGCGGTCACCGGCGAACTCGGCTCCGGCAAATCGTATTTCCTGAAACTGATGGCCGCGCTCGTGCACGATATGGGCGGGCAGTTCCTGGCCATCGACCGCAGTCAGGTGGGGGAGTGGGCGCATTTCGCGGATTCGATCGACGATGCCGTAGTCATCGACCTGAGCAATCCGACGGTCTCGCTGGATCCGTTACGCCTGTTCGATCCCCGCATCGCGGGCGAGCGGGCGATGGACTCGCTGCTGCCGTTGCTGGACCTGTCGCCGACCAGTGGCGCCGGCGCGGCGATCGGCAATCTACTCACCCCGAGGGGCGTTGCCGAACACGGTATTCGGAGCCTTGCCGATCTTTTCCAGGTGGTCTTGAAGCTGCGCGATATGTCCGGTGCCGCGGAGGAGTACGCCGATCTTGCCGCGCGGCTGGGCGCCATCGTAGACCGGGTGCCGGTGCTGTTCGACGCCGCGCTGCCCACCCTGCGCCTGGATGCCGCGGCCACCGTCATCCGCAGCCACAATCTGGCGCTGCCGACGGCCGAGGAGTTGACCACACCACACCTGTACAACCGGTTGCCGCTGACCAAGCGGCTCGGCACCGCGCTCTACGAATTGGTGGGTGTCACCGCGCGGGAGGCGTTCCTGACCGATAACGGCCGGTTCGGGCTGCTGATCGGCGATGAGGCGCACCATTTCACCCAGACACAGGTGGGTGCGGCGGTGACCTCGGACTTCAGCCGTGACGGTCGAAAGCACCTGGCCGCCATAGGATTGGCCTCGCACGATCCCGCGACCGACTTTCAGGGCGCGGCCCATAACCTGATTCCGAACCGGTTCGTCTTCCGTCAGCGCGACGATACCCTGGCCCGCAACAGCCTGGAATGGCTCGGCGTGGATCTCGACGAGGCGCCGTTCCTGCTGCAGATTCTGCGGGAGGAGACCTCCCCGCCGGTGGGGCCGGGCAGGCAGATACCCGAGGAGCGGCGCGGCGAGATGTTCATGCGCGACGCCCTGAACCGGATCGGGCGCGGCAAGGTGCTCGGTCCGGCGCGGGCCGACCGCGCCGAGGCGATCGGCAGCACGCCGACCTCGTCGACAATGGCCCGTGAGCTGCTGCCGCAGTGGCAGGATACACCGTGAAAACCCCTGTCGGCGAGCGGATTCGGTCGTATGCCGAGCAGCTGCTGTATCCGCGGCGCGACCCGGAGTTCCTGGTGTGGGAGCGTGAATTCTTCGATACCGGGCGGTGGCAGCCACGGGTGATCGCGCGAGGGTGCCTGCGCTGGATCAACGCCACCCGGCGGCGGCGCTGGACCGTGTGGTCGCTGGTTACGTTGTTCGTGTTCATCATGCTGCCGATCGCGCTCGGCGCGGTGGCCTACGCACAGACCGCGACTCTCACCCCGAGCACCACCACCACGACGACGGTCACCTCGACCAACAGCGAACTGAGCTGGATGCGGATCACCGATTCGTCCGGGGTTCCGCTGTCGAATTATGTCTTCGCCACCAACCACGGCAGCCTGCTGCATCCCCAGGATACGGCGCTGTCGTTGGTGCTCGATCTGGAATTCGCGGGCTGGCTGGTTATCGTCACGACGACGATCTGGTTCATCGGCTATGCGCTCAGCTTCGAGTGGCTGAATAGTATCGGCCAGGCGCTGATCGGGGTGGCGAATCAACTGGATGCGCAGATCGCAACCCCGCTCGTGCTGATCACCTGTGCGACGATCGGCGCGTTCTTCGTCGCTTATTTCGTGGCCCGCGGGTTCTATTCCAGGGCCACCATGCAGGTGGTTTTCATGCTGGGAGTGGCGATTATCGGGCCGTTGTATCTATCGCATCCGCTCGCCGACGTGTTGTCCTCGGATGGCATTCTCGCGCAGGGTAGGGATGTCGGAATTTCGGTAGCGGCCGGATTGAATGGCACATCGACCACAGATCCGGCCCAGGAGGTGGTTACGCTGCAGCGGCAAATGACCGATATTTTCGCTCGGGCCGCGCTGCAGGAATGGGATCTGGGAAAACTGGTCGACAACGAGCCGATGTGCAAGGCCGAATGGACCGCTGGGGAAAAGAACGGTAACGAAGACCAAGTGATCAGCGGGATGAAAGCCTGCGGTGACACGGCTGCCTATGAGTCGGCGTCCAACCCCAGTGTCGGTCAGATGGGGGCGGGGGTGCTCCTGTTGGTCGAGGAGTCGATTATGCTGCTATTCGGGGTCTACCTGGGGGTCGGGATAATGGCAGACGGTGCGGCAGTGCTATGGAACGCCGGGCGGACCCTCATAGGTTTTGCGGGCATCGGAACGATTTACGGCCCGCCGCAGATATTTCTGATTCGCAGTATTGTCGACTCCTTCGTGCGGGCCTTCAGAATGGCAGTGACGATAATCGGCCTCGGCATGTACATGCTGGTCGTAATTGATTTATACAATGTTACAGGTGGTTAGATCATGGAATTGTTTACCGTTGGTAGTGTCGGTGTTGTAGCGGCCATCATGGCATTCCGGCAGACCAGGAAAGGGCGACAGAGCATGCTGCGTGCCACCGATTTCGTCACCAACCGAGTCGGTCTGGCGGCCCAGGGTGCCTCTGGGGGCGGTGGTGGCGGGAGTGCGCTGGGGATGGGTACCGCTGGGTCCGGGAACTCGATGAGTGCTGCCAAGATGGTCGCCACCGCCGGAATGATGAATACCCTGGACGGCAACGCGTTGGTCGGATGGGCGGCAGGGGGGATACCACACCCCTTCGATCCCCTTTCCAGGCGGCAGGCGATGATGACCAGGAAACAGGCGCGGATGTGGGGATTGCCGTGGATGGGAGGCGCTCAGGAGCAAAGTATGATGAATCGGCTGACATTTGCGAAGGCGGCCCAGTTCGGTGCGAGTGAATATGGTGGGGTCAATACAATTCTGGGTGCGGGTGCAGCGCTGAACTCATTAAGGGATCAGGGTGGTGGTATTCCGGATGCTCGCGGTGCTCTTATCGGCGCTGGTTTCGACAAGGAATGGATCATCGAAAATGCACCGCGTTCTTGGGAGAAAGCGGATCGATTGACCGAGTCTTATCCATTGCAAGATAAGAACCTGGCGCTGATGCTCGCCGCGACGGCGCGCGTCAGTGATTCGGCGCGGGCTTACGCGGAAGCCCCGGTGGGGGATATTCACAAGCGTAAGGAGGAGGTGGCTGCCGACCTTTCGGTATTACAGGCATTTGTGAAGCAATACCGAAGTGTCCACTCCGGGGGCGTTACGTTGCAAGGCCCGCATCTGCAATTTGCCCAGGATTATTTCAATAATCCCGATGCGGTTGGAATGAATGCACTGAATGCGTTGCACAGGCTCTCCGGAACTCAGACATGGTCGCATCTGAGCGTACAAGAACAGCGTGATTTCGCGCCTTTAATCAATCAACTGCCTGGTTTGACCAGTGAGCGAGCGGGCCGTATAAAGGACTGGATCAGAAACGAGGGGGCAAAAAATATGGAAATCAACACGCATGCTCTCCTGGCTGACCACACCAATTACGAAGCGATGCGAGATGCCAGGCGTGCCGCGGTCAAGGTGCAGGATATCGAGGGCTTCAACAGCGGCAAGGCGATTGATATTCTGCACGCTCCGGACCCTGCGGCCGGCAACGCGCCACCTAATTACCCCTCCAGAATGTCCCAGCTACCTCTCGGGAATGTTCCACTGTGGCCCTGAGTGGGTGTGCCCCCGCAACTGCCGACCGCCAGCCTCTCTGTCGGAGCCGAGTAGGGCACGAATGCGAAATCCGGACCAATTGTTGAGGTGGTGGGCCTGATGCTCGGTCGGGGGCAGGAGCCGGCTGGGGATGCTGGGCAGGGCCGCGCCCTGGCAGGGAAAGTGGTCAATAGTCTCGTGCTGCTGGCAATGGCCCCGTTATGGCTCTGGGTGGCGGTCATCGTGCTGGGGCTCGTGATCGCGGTGGTGGTACTCGCGACCCTCGCGCTGGACGGCACCTCGTCGGAGGCCTCGCAAGACTGGCATTACCAATGCGACAGCGCGATCGGGCCGGATCCGTCCGACACAGAGACCGCCGTTCCCACCGAGGCGGCGTCCGAGGAGAGTGTGACGCCATCGCCTACTCCGACCGTCAATCCATATGCCGGACTGACCTTTTCGCCCGCTGACAACCCTTCGGCGTGGGATCTTGCCTGTGCCGGCGCGCTGCCGTCCGCGCCCTATCAGCAGGCGCCGCTGCAGACGGCCGCCACCGGATTCGGGATCGACTGTGCTCGTCAGGTGGCTCTCGCGTACGTGGGCACGGAGGCGACCGGGGGAATCGTGGCATTGACGCAAGACGTGACCTATCAAGGGGCCGTAGCCGCCTCGACAGGCCACTGCTCGGTCCCGGTGACCTCGGTGACCGGCTCCGGAACCGTCGGTGCCGGGACGGCCGCGACTGCCACGACGGCGATCGACGCCGCACCGGGGAGCTGCTCGCAGTTCAGCATAGCTGCCGAATACGTCCTGCTGCCGAGCACCATTGCCGCTCAAGGGTTATGCGGTCAGCGAGTTGCCACCTCGGCGATATCGAGCGGTGATCTGGTGTTCTGGGGCTACAGCGACAACGCGCCGACCCGTGCCGGCGTGGCGCTCGGGCCGGAGCAGATCGTCACCGTGGACTCGGCGACCGGGCGGATTGTCCAGGAGACTATGCCGACCGAGAGCGATGTGCGGGTGAAACGGATGCTGGAGGGCGGATCATGACCAATTGGCAGGGAACGATCGAAGCCCTTGTCTGTGCTGACGGTGGTGTGAATTCCACCGGTGCGGGTGGTGCCTCGTGACGAGTCCGGCGACCGAGGCGCCGGTTGACGATGGCGCGAATCCTGCTGAGGGGGACGATAGTTCGGGTACGGGTGGTACCACGCCGTGGTCGGGGCGGGGTACCCGGCAGCAGCGTAAGGGGAGCTCTCAGTCGGGTGTGATCGCGCCGGGCGCTCCCGGCGGCGGTAGCCAGAACGTTCCGGGACAGGGCAGCCCGGGTCCGGGCGGATCCACAGCTACAGCCGTGGCGGCGCCTCCCGCGCCTGCGGGTGGTGTGGCGGTCGGTGCGCCAGGACCAGGGCAGGCAGCCACGACGGGCCCAAACGCTGTGCAGGCAGGTCCGGTGGGTCCGCCCTCCATCGGTGCCGGGGGAAAGCAAACAGCTTCTACCGCACCAAATCCCGCACCCACATCGGTGCTCCCGGGACTACCGGCGATCGATCCGCAGGTACTCACCGACCTGTCCAACCTCGCACCACCCTTGCTCGAGGCCGGAGCCTCGGCACTGACCATGCTGCCGATGCTGGCCTCGATGTTGGACAGCGGGTCCGGTGACGGGACTGGGACGACCGGGACCTCGCCCGCGGTTCAGGACGCGATCAATGTGCTTCAGCAACTACAAGGCATCTACGGCAACGGCAACACCGGCAGCACAAGCACCGGAACCACCGGGACGGGCACGGGGAGTGCCTCGGGCACCAGCACCGGGACAGGTTCGACCGCGGACGCGATCAAGGCACACGACCTCTACCAGCAGAACGTGTCGAGCGCGTTCAACGCCATCGACAATACCCTGGCCAACGACATCACCGCCTTCGCCGGTGGCCACGCGGTCGATCAAACCCAGCTCGACTCCCTGCTCAAATCCGTCGACGCCGCGCTGGCCGGCGTCGGCTCCAACGCCCTGCTCACCACCACCGGACAACAACAAATCACCCAAATCCTCACCACCGCACTGGACCAAGCCGAAAAACTCGCCGGAAACACCACCGTCAACGCCCGAACCACCGCCACCGACATCAACTCCCTGGCCAACCAATACTTACTCATACTCTCCGGCGAAAACCCCAACGCCACCGTGGCCACCCCCGTCAGTTCCGCTGCGCAGAAGGCGATTTCGGTCGCACTGTCTGAGGTCGGCAAGCCGTATGTCTACGGCGCGGAGGGCCCCAACTCCTTCGACTGCTCGGGCCTGACCCAGTACGCCGCCGCGGCTGCCGGAGTCAGTATTCCCCGCACTTCCGAGGAGCAGTATCAGGACCTTCCCAAGGTGAACCCCGCCGATATCCAGCCCGGCGACCTGATCTTCCCGGCCGCCGAATTCGACAACGGCAGCCCCGGGCACGTGATGATATACATCGGCAACGGCGAATGCGTCGAGGCTCCGCACACCGGAGAGGATGTCAAGATCACCCCGCTGCCCAGCAGTTTTCACGCCAGCCGCTGGACGTAGACGAGATCCGAGCGCGGGGAAGGCCCCGCGCTCGGACCGTTTCACCGAATGGGTTACGAGCTCGTTTCACTGTCCACCGGAAGCGAATCCGGTTGCGCCTTGGACAGCGGGTCGGCGATGTCCTCGAGCGACTGCCCCTCGGCATTCACGCCGAAGAACCACGCCACCAGCCCGCCGATGATCATCGCCGCGGCGCCGATGATGTATCCGATGGTCAGCGGGAGCCGATCCGGGTTGGGGTTGTCCGATCCGCCGACCAGGCGGCCGAACAGCCACGGCGCGACGACGCCGCCCGCACCCTGGGAGATCGCGAAGAAGAACGAAATCGCCTGGCCGCGCAGCTCCAGCGGGAAGATCTCGCTGACCGTGAGGTAGGCCGAGGATGCCCCCGCCGAGGCGAAGAAGAAGATGACGCACCAGAATACGGTCTGTGTGACGGCGTTCAGGATGCCCGCGTGGAATGCCCAGGCGGACAACAGCAGTAGCACTCCCGAGCCGGCATAGGTGGCACAGATCATCTTTCGGCGGCCGATGCTGTCGAACAATGGGCCGAGCAGGAGAGGGCCGATCAGGTTGCCCACGGCGAACGGGAAGAAATAGTATCCCGTGTGGTCGGCGGGGACATGGTAGAAGTGGATCAGTACCAGGCCCTCGGTGAAGAAAATCGCGTTGTACAGGAACGCCTGGGTGACCATCATGGTGAATCCGAGGAACGATCGAGAAGGATAGCGGCCGAAGAAGATTCGCGCCATCTGCAGATAGGACAGGCGGTCCGTATCGACGATGTTCAGGGCCTTGCTCGCGTCCACCGGCGGCAGTTCTACCCCCCGTGAGCGCACCCGCGCCTCGATCTCGTCGACTGTACGTTCTGCCTCCGCCGCCCTGCCGTGCGTGAGCAGCCATCGCGGGCTTTCCGGGATCTGGCGGCGCACGAAGATGATGATCAGCCCGAGCACCGGACCGATGAAAAAGCCGATCCGCCAACCCCATTGGATAGGGACGTAGTGCTCATTGAACAGGATCAGGCTGGCCGCGGCGCCCAGGGCCGCACCGCCCCAATAGGTTCCGTTGATCGCGATATCCACCCGTCCGCGATACCGGGACGGCATGATCTCGTCGATCATCGAGTTGATCGCGGTGTACTCGCCGCCGATCCCGGTGCCGGCGATGAAGCGGAAGAAGAACAGGGACACCGGGCCCCAGGCGAGCCCGGCCAGCCCGCTGCCGATCAGGTAGATACCCAGGGTCAGGACGAACAGCTTCTTGCGGCCGAGCTTATCGGTGATCCGCCCGAAGACGAGCGCGCCGACCACCTCGCCCGCTAGATACCACGACGCCGTCGCGCCGACCTGCCCGCTGGTCATATGCAGGGTGTGCGGGCTCTCCAGCACCCCGCCCAGGCTGCTGACGATCTGGATCTCGAGCCCATCGAGAATCCAGGAGACACCCAGGCCGACCACGATGAGCCAATGAAATCCTGTCCACGGCAATCGGTCCATCCTTGCGGGGACCAGACTTCGGATTATAGTTGGTGGGTTTATTGTCATACTGTACCGCCTTGGTGGTGACCGGTTCGTCCGGGATTCGATTTTATAGTGCCGGCACGCTGAAATTGCCGATTTCGGGGAATTCTAGTTGGTCCATGGGCCGACATGGGTGTCCGAGATGATCATATCGATAATCGTGGCTCTATTCTTCCATCGCACTGCTTCGTTCAGGTCGGTCTCATTGTCGCTTGTCCAGTACCTCGTGGACGCCCGGGAAAGGCCGTCGGCGAGCTCGCTTCCCATATACCGGCGGCCTTCGTCGCTCATCTCCCCCCATCGCTGCCGCATCGTACGCTGATTCGGTGCCTGTCCCTGTGTCAAGCTGACGTTGAAGGTTTCCCAGGGTTCGTCCCAATGACCGCGCACCTCGTTGAGAAAGTCCTGATCTGCTTGACTCAGATGCTGGAGGGCATGGGGGTCGAAAGGCCTTGCGTCCTGTGCGAACAGCGCTGCCATCTCGGCCATCTGGCCTCGGTAGACAGCTCTTTCCTGCGGAATGGGGAGGTGTCGTGCGTTGCGGGCGAGTTCTACGGCTGCGGCCGCCCGATTCAGCGGGCCGTATTCCGCCGGATTATCCTCGGCGGCCAAACGCAGACGAGCACGAGCCTCGACGGCGCCATATGCCATACTTCTCGAGAATCTGGCATTGATCAGCGCACCTACGGCATCGGCGGGATCGTTGGTGGACCCGAATACATTCGATACCGCGGCAGCGGCGGCGCGGGCATTATTCCCGCGGAATTCGCGTACCGCCTCCCTTGCTTCGTGGTCGTGTGCCAATTTGTTGGCAGTCAAACGTGCAGTCCAACTGGAACGTGCCCGGCGCGGAATCTTTCCCAGTAGCATCTGGTAATTGAGATAGGTATTGTCCCAGTTCGCCTTCGAGCCGAACGTGAGTGGGTTCGGTCGCCGGAAAGCGTAAGTTGTCAGTGGGTTGGCATTGAAGAGAGCCAGGTCGGTGGCGAGATGCCCCGGTGAGAAAGAATGGCGTAAGCTGTTTGCGCCCATTCCATCGCTGGCACCGCCCGACGACCCACTGGGTCTGCCGGCCAATGAGCCCTGTAGCTGGTCGACGAGCTGAGTCTGCCCGAGCATCAGATTCTTGTCGATACGCCGCAGGAGGACGAATCCGGCGATCAGCGCGGCGCCGCCGACGAGGATTACCGCCATACCGCTGCCGGGAACGGCCTCGAACACATCGTTCGCCACCATCGCGTAGCCGCCCAGATAGATGATGTAGACCAACAAGGACCAGGCATCCCCGGCCACGCCCACGATGGCACGTACCAAGCCGAGCTGGGGGCGACCGTAGATGAACCCTCCTATGGTGAGGGCGAAGATGAGGCGAAAACCGTTGATGATGGCCGACAGTGCGCATAGGATGACCTTGATCGACAGGTAGGCCAGGAACAACAGCAGAATGCTACCGAATATCACCACTACCAGACCGGTGCCGATTTGTCCCATACTCGGGTTCTGTGTCATGGCGTAGGCGGAGGAATCTCCGCAGCTGCGCAGGCCGGACTCGATCTGCGATTCGCTACCGGCCAGCACCCCGTTCGACCAAGCGGCACGGCAGGTCGCCGAATTGTCGATGATGTCGTTGAAATTCCAGGTCTGCACGAGATGCCGGGGAATATTGGTGGCCAGCGTGCCGGTCACGGTATTGATCGTGGACTGGGCGTCGCCGGTGCTGTCCCCGTTCAGCGTGTCCACGATCGCGAATCCGAGATTGCGGACCTGGCCCAGCAGGCCGTTGGGTGAGAGCACGTCGGCGAGCGGATGGGCCAGGAATACCGTGCCGAGCACGGCGACGCCCGCCATTGTCGCGACCTGCAGCGTGGCCTTGGCGTAGCTGCCTCGCAACACGAACCAGGCCACGAACAACGCGCCGATGGTGACGGCCAGCACGACGATGGCGGGGGTGTTCAGCTGTCCGGTGAGCGTATTGGCGATTTTTGTCAGTGCGGTATCGAACCAGCTGAGCCACGAGAAGCTCAGTACCACTTTGGCGAGATACAACGCGAGGATCGACTCGACTACGAAGGCCATGTCGAAACCACGCAGCGTGTCGGCCAACATCGTTTGGCCAGGGTTCAGGATGTTGCCGTCTTTGGTGGCGTACAGGTAGTCCCACACCGGGACTCCGTACGAGTCCCGTACGTCCGTAAAGCTGAGGCCGTTGATCGCGGAGGTGTTGGTGCCGGCGGTTGTAGTGCCGGTGTATGCCACGGCACGCGAGCAGAGGATCGCGCCGATGGTCAACTGGACGAGGGGGGCGAGCACGAGCAGGGCAACCAGGCGCCGCCGCCGGGAGGCGGTGATCCACCGCAGAAGACGACGCACGGCAGAGATCGGCTGTTGTGTTGTCCCGGGTCTGTGCCCGGATCCGGGATCGGCTTGCGCTGCGAGCACCGGCATCGTATTCACCGCCCGACGACATGAACCTCAGGTTGCGGCAGCATGACCCGCCCGTTGTAACGATGTTAATCGTGCCGATGTTGGATGGCACATTAAATGTGTCGCACGGTACCGAACGTCGTTAGGTTAAGTCGTCGTCGACCGCGTTATCCGATGTCAGAACACGTAAACACGGCCCGGCAATCGCGGGTGGCCGATGCTGCCGGATAGCTGATGCGCTCAATAGCCGACGTAGGACATACCTTCGTGCAGGCGGACGATGCCGGGGACATTGGCGACCGAGCCATAGCGGCCTATGGCGTAGCGGACGCCCGCGACGATGTTGTCGACCGGGTTCCAGATGTCGGTGTGACCGGGCAGGGCGTGCGCGTAGAAGGTGGAGTCGATGGTCTGCATCAGGCCCTTCGAGGGATGCCCGGCCGCGGCGTTGCTGTCCCAGCCGTTGATCGCATCCGGGTTGCCGCCGGATTCGTGCTGGATGATCGCCGCGATATCTGCGGGGCTGATCTGACTGATGTCGTAGCCGTTGCCGCGCAGCAGCTCCAGGGCCTGATCGATCCATTGGCCCTCCGTCCCGGTGGGACGGGCCAGCGGCGGACCAGCCGTGCTACCCGAATAGACGACGGGAGCGGGCTGGGGGTGGGAATCCCGCAGATAACGGTCTGCCAATGCGGTCACCCGGTCCGCGGTAAGGGCGCTGGCCGACTGTCCTTGTCCGAGAACGCCCCCGGCACGGTGCAGGGCGGAATCCAAGGCATTTATCAGCAGCTGCCGGCCTGCGGCCGAATCGGGGACTGTGCCGAGCGCGGTCACGGCCGAATCGACCTCGGCGAGGATCGCCTCCATCGCGGCACGGCCCTGGGCGGTGGTGCCGGCGGCACCGGTGAGGGCAGTGCTGAGCTCGGCATTCAGGTCGCCCATTGCGTCGCGGGTTCCCGATGCGGTGCTGGAGGCGGCCGTGTACCCGGAACCCAGGTGACCGTCCCACACGAACGAGCCGCTGGGCTGACGGTCCGCGGCGAAATCGGGAGGTGCGAACGGCTGACCGGTATCGGTTGTGGGACTTCCCGTTCCGTAGCTGGCCGCGATGGCGGCCAGGGCGCCGAACGCGGCCGCCGCGAGCGGGGTGGCGGCCGCCTGTCCGGCGAATGCGCCCGAGGTGGGCAGCGACGCTGGCGCTGGAGCCGGTGGTGCAGCCAGTGCGCTGACCGGCGGACCGTTCGTGACGGCCGGACCGGCGCGTGGCACCGTGGTCGTCATGCTGAGCGGTGTCAGTCGAGGTCGTTTCGGTGCGGAACGCCGTTGAGGAGTCGGCGCGGTCGTCACCTCGGGAGGGGCTCCCGGGGGAGTCCGGTCGTCGTCCGGGTCCGGGATGTTCCGGGTCAGGGGCATTAGTACCCCACATAGGATTGGCCCTGATTCACCGCGATCACGCCCGGGACACTGCTCAGTGAGCCGTACCGTGCGACCGCATAGCGAACTCCGGCAATGATACTGGAGACCGGATCGTAGATATTGGTGTTGTATCCGGGCACCGCGTATTCGCTGAAGGTGGTCCCGATGGTCTGCATCAAGCCGCGCGACGGGTCGCCGGCGGCAGCGTTGCTGTCGGTCTCGTTGATGGAGTCCGGATTTCCGCCCGACTCGCCCTGGATGATGATGTCGATATCCTGCTCGTCGGCCGCGGTGAGCGTGATGCCGTACTTCTGCAGGACCTGTGCCGCTTCGGAAATCCATTGGCCGACAGTGCCGCCGACGGTACCGCCGCCGCTCGTCGTCCCCGGCACCGAGACCGTGGCGGTGGGATCCTCGCCGGACAGGATCAGCAGGTATTGGTTGGCGAGTTCGTTGATGTCGGTGGCGGTGGACTGGGCGCTGGTCGTGGTGTTCCCGGCGAGCTGTTCGGCCTGGTTCAGGGCGATGGTGAGGATCTTGGTGACCTGCTGTTCGCCCGCGCTGGTGAGCAGGGCGGCCGATCCGACGTGCGCCAGTGCGGCATCGACGGCCTGGAGTAGGGAGTCGAGTTGAGACTGGTCGACCGAATGGCCTCCGGCAAAGGAGGTCACCAGGTTGGCGAGCGTGTTGTCGATCCCGTTGAACGCCGCCGCGACGTTCTCCTGGTAGATCTCGTGGGCCTTCAGCGCGTCGGCGGCCGACCCCGACCCCGACCCTGAATCGGTTGTAGTTCCGGTAGTTCCAGTTCCGGTATTTCCGGTACCCGAACTGCCGTTACCGTAGGTGTTTTGGAGTTGCCTGAGGATGTTGAGTACGTTCTGGAGTTGTGGGGAATTGCCGGTTCCGCTGGTGCCGTCACCGGACCCGCCCAGTGCCGAGGCCAACATGGGCAGCATTTCCAGGGCCGAGGCGCCGGCCTGGAGCAGGGGTGGTGCGAGCGCGGCGAGCTGGCTCGGATCGAACAGCGGCGTACCGGAACCCGCGCCGCCGGATGCGGAAGACGCTGTGGTGGCCTCGGTCCGAGCGCCTCCCGGCCCCGTGGACGGTGTTCCGGGAGGCCCCGCTTGTGGGTTCCCCGGGCCGGTCGTTGCGGCCTGCGCGGGGCCCGATGCGCCTACAGCGACACCCCCCGGCGCCGCGGTCGTACTGGCTGGAGGAGCGGTCGTACTGGTCGGGGGAGCGCTCGCACCGCTCGGGTTCGGCGTCGCCGTAGTCGAGCCGACCTGACTTCCGGAACCCTGTTGAGCCTGATTGTTCAGACCACCGGCGGTTCCTGGAGCGCTCACCCCTGAGGGCTGTGTTCCCTTACGCTGAGCAGTCCGCCCCGACCATGGCGTCGTACCGGTCGTAGTCGAATTGTCTTGTGTACCGGTCGCTTGCGCATCGTCATCCGCAGGGGCCTGGGCCGTCGGACTCGTCACCGTGTGCCACCCGGCGCACCCGTCACCCCGCACGGACGGGAGAGCCGTGTGGGGTCTATGAGCCACAACCGGTGGAGGCTCATCCGATACTTCCTCCTGCATCGATGACGGGCACCGAAAACCTCTCGATGGTCGCGGAGATGGGCGCAGACCAGCCAATATCCGCGAAGACCATCCTGACCGGTGTGAGCGCGGCGGAGCTTCCCAACGTTGGGAATCTTCGAGAATGAGGTTGGTCGGAAGGGAATCTCGTGGATGGTCTGCACTGCCATGTCGCACAACTCGTTCGGGGGAAGTGTCCGGCCGCGGTGATGTTCGACAGCAACGCAACTAGGTCAGGTAGGTGATCTCATGGGTTTGTTTGGACTGAGCTGGGGAACTATTGCCACCGGCTTGGCAAGCGGAGTTGGGTTCGCGGTCGGCGGGCCGGTGGGTGCGGCACTATTGGGCGGAGTAACTTCTGCGGGATTCAGCCTGAAGGACAGTGGTAAGTTTGACCTCTCAAATCTGGGGAAAGCGGTCGAAACCGGTCTGGTGAGCGGGGCGACTGGGCTCGTCGGGGGTGCGTTGGCTGGTGGTGGTACATCCCTGCTGACCAACGGGATCGGTGACTTCGTCGAAGGTATGACGGAAGATGGTCTCGGAGGTTTGTCTTCCCGGCTTGGATTGATAACGGCGGGCATAGATCGCTCGGGGTTCGGTTCGATAGCAGCCGGGGTAGGCGGTGGTATTGCCGACGATATATATAATACTGTTCGTACAGTCGGGTCTGGATCTGGCGCGGCGGCGGCTTCAACTTCGATTACTTCGCTTCCGACCGTGAACATCGGTAATGGCACGGATTCGAATACGATCGACGACACAAGCCCGTATGTCGCCACCCCCACCACCCCTGTTGGGACTCCCGTATGAGCCACTGGACAGTGTGACTCGTGGTTGCATCCAGTTCATCTAGTTCAGACGTCGTCATGGACGACATGTACATGCCGAATCGGATAGCCATGAAGGCCCAGGGCTATCCGAAGCAGTACATGTTTCTCGATCAGACTGCGCAGCTGATCCTCATGGCTCGGGACAATATCTCGACAATGTTCCGAGGCTGTGGCCTCGGATCGAAACTCTCCCCGCCGAGCCTTGCGGCCGTAACGCAGGTTCCTCAGATTACGGCAGGTCAGTCAGAGATGTTTCAAAGTTACTCCAGTACGGCTGCCGCATTGCAGGCCGACTGGGAATCGCTCTTGTCGGAATATAACAGTGTCCTGGATAAGGTCCGGGCCTCGGCCAATATCAGCACAGAGTGTCAAAACGGTTTCAACACCGCCATATCGGCATTTAATCATGCTGTGGGTGTTCCGCCGACAGTCGGCGAATCCGAGGACCAAAACCTCTGGACGGCCATGGATACTACGGTGCAACAAGCGGATACACTTTATACGGCGGCGAATGCTAATCAGGCCGTTACGGGCAGCAGCATCCCTAGCACTGCTGGCGGCGCCACCGGTAGCACTGCCGGATCGGATGCGGATCAGCAAGCTGCCGACGAGCTGGCGGCCGCCGAAAAAGCTGACGCTGCGGCGGGCAGCGGGAGCGGTATATCCACCGGTGCCTCTACCGCCTATAGTAGCCTTTTCCCCTCCAGTGGTACCGATGGCGCTTATTCCGGCTCTGGCTATACCACCGGTAATTCGTATGGCACCGGCAACTCCGACATCGCCAGCGAACTACAGAATGCGATCGACTCCCTGCAGAACTCCGCGGACACGGGCGCGCAAACGGCGGACGACAGCGGCAGCAGCATGATGGATTCGATGCTGCCCATGATGATGGATTCGATGATGAACCGCAGCGGCGCCGACTCCGGTCTCAACAACCCCGCCAATCCGGTCAACCCGAACGGCACGATCCAGTCCACCACACCGCCCCCGGTCACACCGCCCCCGGTCAGCCAGTCTCCGGCGGCCGCCCAGGCCGCCCAACCTGCCGCGCCCGCACCGGCGGTCGGCGCCACCGGTCCGTCCTCGACACAGCCGACGCTCGGACAACCGGCGCCGAACTCGGATGGCAGCGTGACCTACACCTTCGACGACGGCCGCACCCAGAAGGTTTCGGCGGTGGTCGCGCAGGCGCTGGATGCCGCGCGAGCGAACGCCGACGGCACCGATGCGCAGGCCGCGTACGCCAAGACGCCGGTGAAGTGGTCCGACGCCAAGCACATCGGCGATTCCGTGGATCCGTACCAGCTGATGACCGGCGATGTCGCGACCTGGGACAACCGTACGGCGATCGTCGTGGTCTTCCCACCGGATCAGGCCAGCGCCACCGGATCCCTGGAGGTGATGGTGCAGGGCAAGCTGCAGCCGTTCACTCCCGAAATGTCGGACAAGCAGGGGGATTTCGGCCAGTTCAACGGGTTCGACCACCCGCACGGCATCGAGATGTCCGGCGGCAGCGCCGCATCCACCGGTTTCACAGCCCCGACGTCCGGCGACCCCACCGGGGCGTCCGTCGACCCCACCGGGGGAGCGACGGCAGCGCCCGCGGTGGCGGCGCCGACGGGCTGATCCTCAGGTAGAGGCGAGTGAGGTGAACAGGAGAACGCTATGGCGCTGAATGTCAACCCGGCGGAACTGATCTCGTCGGCCCAGCAACTCGCCGAGACAGCGCGTGGCACCGCGGCCGCGCTGCCCGGCAGCTGGGTGGTGCCCGCGGGGACGGAACCTGTTTCCGCACAGGCGGTCCCGGCGCTCAATGCGCAGGCGCAGGAGCTGTTCAACCAGACGAGCGCCGTATTGCGGGGCGTGCACGGCACGGCCGGCAATATCGGCGCGTCGGCGGCCGGCTACTCCACCACCGACGCCGAGGGAGGCGCCATGGTGAACGGCTCGGGCGGCGATGTGCTCACGAATCCCATTGCGTCCGGGGCAGATTTCGGCCAGCGCACGGCGCCCACGTATACGTTTCCGGATACCGGCGTCTCGGTCGATCCGCTGACCTTCGCCGAGGGGCTGCATTCGGGTCCCGGTGCCGGCCCGGCGAGCGGGTTCGCCGACGACGTCCGGCAATACCTCGGCGGTGCGCATACCGATGCCACGACCACGGTCACCGACACCGCACAGACCATGCAGAATTGGACACCGGTCGGCACTCAGGCCGCGACGGTCCTGACCGGGCATGCGAGCAATCTGGACACTCTGGGTACCGGATTACAGTCACTGATCGACAGCGTCGAGACCTACAGCGGCGCATTCCAGACGGCCAAGGCCACGCACCCGACTCCGCAGGAGATCATCGCCACCCGCCAGGAACTACTCAGTGCCATGCGGTCCAAGAACGAGCCGGCAATGCTGGCCGCGCTGGGGAAATATCAGGAGCAGAATGCCCGGTCGGCGGCGACGATCAGCAGCTACGCCTCGACGGTGGGGGCCAAAACCGGCACGAGCGCCGCGACCTCGAGCGCGGCGACCGCCGGTACCGCGAACTCGGACTCGGGCACCAGTTCCGGTTCCAGCGATCTCAGCAGCCTGGAGTCGATGCTCCCGATGCTGAGCATGATGGGCTCACAAGGGCTTTCGTCGCAAAACTCGAGTATCGGCAACGCGGCCGATAGCGACCTGTCCTCTGCTGACGGCGGCGGAGGCGATGGAGGCGATGGAGGCGCCGACGATTCGTCCATCCCTGATATCGGCTCCGACATCGACACCGCGATGGCGCCGATGAGCAGCAGCGTCGGCGATGCCACCTCGGCCATCCAGAACGTCGCGCTGGGCGCGATGCCCATGGTCGCCGCCGCGTCGAGCCTGGATTCCTCGTCCCTGCCCGCCACACCGGTCACCGAGGCGCTGGGCTCTGCTACTGCGGTGGATGCCCAGGCCGCCGAGGCCGGGCGGGCCGGCTCCGGGATGCCATATATGCCGATGATGCCCGGCGCCGCGGGTGCGGGAGCCGGCGGCGCCGAGCGCAGCCGAGTGGTGGCCTGGCATCCCGATCGGCTCATGTACGTCGACGACACCCCGCACACCGAGCAGGTGATCGGGGAGCGGCCGACGATCGCCCCGGCCGTGACCCCGCCGACCCCGCTCACCAACAGCCCATCCGGAGGTACGACGTGAACGATATCCATCCCGATGTGCAGGCGGCCCTGGACGCCGCCCGCGAATTACGGCATCGGATCGCCGATCTGCGGGAGCGGATCGACGCGATCAAGGCGCGCCGCCCGTCACCGAGCGGCCTGGTCGTTCCCGAGATCGACGCGATGGGCCGGCTGACCGCCCTCTACCTGGCTCCGGGCACCGCCGACCGGTTCGACAACGCGGAACTGGTCGCCGAGATCATGGCCGCCATCCGCGACAGCACCGCCGACGCCGCCCGCCAGTACAAGGCCATCATGGACAGCGATCCCTGGGTCGATCCCGAACCGGCGCCGGAACCAGAGCTGGAGCTGGAACCAGAGCTGGAACCGGCCGCGACCTCGCTTGAAGCATCGTGACCGAGTCCGGCGATATCGCCACCGACGTTACCGCTGCGGATGCGGTGCGGTGGCTGCACGAGGAGGGGCTGGTCCGCCTGGCCTCGGTCGGCGGGCGTATCGCGGACCCGATTGTCGCTTACACGATCGATATCGCCACCGGAACCGTGTCCGTGCATCCGGCGACCGGCGTGGGGCTTGGTTCGGATGTCGTGACGCTGTCCGCAGACGACCTGCCGCAGCCACTCGGCAGCCCGAAACGGCTGTTCGTCGCCGGTATCACAACCGGCGGGTCGGTGCTCGTGGTGGATCTGGCGGTAGCCGACCGCATGGCGATCAATGGTGACAACCCCGAGGTCGCCGCGCGCTCCTGGGTGATGCAGCTGTTGTTGAACCCGGAGATCACGATCACCACCAACAGTGCCGATCTGGCGATCATCGACAGCCCCCGGTGCCGTCACAGTTTCATTCCCGGCGCCGGAGCCACGATCGTCACGATCGATGACAAGCGTCCACCCGTCACCACGCTGACCCTGAACTCGTCCGATGACGGACCCGAGCATCTGGATATCGCCGTCGACGGCGGCGGCGACATGTATCTGGGCGCGCGGTTCTGGCATCTGCGCCAGATCATGCGGGTCGACGACGATGCGTGGGAGGCACTGGCAGACCAGCTGGCCGCGCAGGACGAGCCGAGTTCGAACCCCGAGACGGAGAGCAGCTGATGACAGACGTAGCCCCCGATGATCCAGACGCCGCCGAGCAACCGGACTGGCGCACCATGACCTACGAGGTCTTCAACCCCGACCACTCCGTCGGCGCGGCCTGCGATCGCGACGGCGAGATCATCGGCCTGCACATCACCGACGAGGCCCGGGAGAACGGTGATACCTGGCTGGGCGCCGAGATCGTCCGGCTGGCCCGGCTCGTGCACCTGAAATCACGCGTCGGGCTGCGGACCGAAATGGAGCACAAGGGGACCCGCCCCTACACCATCGACGCGTTCGACCTGCCGACCGAGAATTCTTACCGGGCCATCGAGCGGGCCGAGTTCGGCGGGACGAGCGCCTGAATCCGCTGCTGCGTGCACGCCGGAAGGAACAGCATGGACGTCCACGATATCGATGATCCCGCGGAGGTGATTGCGGCTGCCGCGCGCTATCACACCGCGGCGGCCGCTGTCACGGACTGCGTCGCGGGGACGCTGCGCCAGCTGGTCCTGCCCCGTCGTGTGGAGTCGGTGCTCGACCGGGAACTTGCGGCAAGACTCGACTGGGTCGCCGAAACGCTCGGTCGCGGCGCGGCCGGGCATGCGGCGCACGCCGATGCGAGCGTCCGGTCCGCGGTCGCGGCCGTGCGGGCGCTCGAGGACGCGGATCGGGTCGGCGCCGGGCATATTCGTGAATCCGGTACGGGCTGAGCGGCGCCGTGCAACCGCGGAGTATCTACTGGACCGCCATTGTCGGTGACAACTGGCCGGCGATCGCTCCGGGGGATTGGGGCGCACTGGAGGCGGTGGTGCGCAACGGTGCGGGCGAACTCGACGTGGACGGCCTCGAGCAGGCGCGCAGGGACTTCGAGAGCCGGGTGCGCGCCAGCGAGTCCTTGCAACCGGTCAAGGACGATATGCTTGCCCAGCAAGGGAATTCGCGAGAGCTGGCGAATGCGCTGATCGCCGCCGCGGAGCTGTTGCGGGAATTCTCCGAGCTGGTTCACCGGACCCGCAATCAGATTCTCGACATCGTCGACCGGGCGACCGAGGCCATCGCGCGGGTGCCCAAAGGCCCCGATGCGGAGCCGGGCGGTATCCAGGCGTACCGCATTGTTGCCGCGGGCCGGGACGAGGTCGCCGACGTGATTTCGAGCGCGCTGCGCAGGGTCCATCCGCCGTGGCTGCGTGCGCAGGCCGAGATCGCCGAATCCGTAGGACCCGTCGCTGCCTGGCGTACCACCGGGCACGTCGCGGAGCCGCACGCGCTGGGTGCTGCGTCCCCGCCGTCGTACGTCGGTCCGGCCACGGATTCCGATGCAGGACTTGGGGACGAGACCGTGGGCGCCGATGCCGGGCTGTCGTCCTGGCTTGTCGCGCAGCATATGGGGCGTTCGCCGACCGGATCTACGCCGTCGGTCGATGTCGAACCCGGGGGGACCGAGGAGGCGCCGGCCGGCTCCGCAGCTGATCCGGAACCATTTCCCGGGCCGATGGTGTATGCGCCGCAGGAGGATTCGTGGGACGAGGCCCCGACGCGGGCCGGGCCCGAGGCCGCTGTCACCGCGCCCACCGAGGCTGGAACGCCCGGACCGGATCTGCGCCCGGCGGCATCGGCAGGACCGGAGGTGGCGGCGAGCAGCGGTGTGCCCGGTGATTCCGGGCGCGCACCCGGCCAGGACCGCGTGCGGTCCGGGCCTGCCGCAGAACCCGGACACACCCCGAATTCTGTGCGCGGCGCGGATTCCGCCGATGCGGTACGCGGCAGCGAACAGAGGGCACACACCGGTATCGAGAAGGCTCCGAGCAGTGCCGAGATGATCCGCACCGTGGTCGGCGGCGCGATGGCCGCGGCCGCCACTCCGGCCTTCGAGGTGGGCGGCGTTCGGGTCGACGGCGATCTGGTGCTGGCGCGCACGATACTGGGCGGAATGCTGTCCGCGATCGAACCATCCTGGTCCGGAGTGGGATTCGCGGTGTCGGTGATGCGGCACCCGGGCGGTGTCCGGGCGTTCGTGACCTCGAACGAGGGACGTGGCTGGTTGCCGGCCGGACTGTATCTGCCGCGTGCGACCTCGACTCCCGCTCGGTGGGTCGCAACGTATTATTCTGCCTGGGAGGGGATTTCGGATCCGGCGCGGGTGCTGGCCGAATTCGGGCTGGTGTGGGGAGGCAAATCCGGGGCCCGGTTGTCGGCGCTGGTGTCCTCGCAACGGATCGAGCCGGATATGCGCCGGCAACTGGGCGAGATGCCGGTGGAGGGGCCGGTCGTCCCGTCGTCGGCCATGCCGCTGGCCGCACCGGCTCCGGGGCTGGTGGATCGGCTGGGACTGGCCGGATCGCCGCGGCTGGTGGACCGGGTCGAACGGGTGCCCGCACATCTGATCGGTGCGAGCTGCGTCGAATTGGCGTGGGATGCGCACGATCGGGCCGGGCAGCTCGTGTCGAGCAGCGCGGAGACACTGGGCGTGCCCGCCCTACGCGAGCGAGTGCTCGCGGCCGTCCGGGGCGGGCGTGAGGTGCCCGCACAGTGGTGGGAAGAACTGCGCGATATCGACGATCTGCTGGCGGCCACGATCCTGGCACAGCGAGCCGATGTATCCGGGGTTCCGCTGGGGGAACTGCGATCCGAACGCTCTGGGCGGTCCGGTCCGGAGTCGGCGGCCTTGCGCGCGATGGTATTCCAGCGGCGCTGCGACGAGCTGGCGCTGATGCTGGCCGGTCCGCCGGATCGTCAGTTGCTTCGCGATGCGGTCTACGCGCACGGTCAGGTGGCCGACCATCCCGAGTTCGCCGCGGCTGCCCCGGTCTCGTCGGCAGCCGCTTCCGCCAGAGCTCCCAGCCCTGGGAAGCGCACATAATGAGGAAACTCGGCGGGTGGAGAGGAGCTGATTCAGCGTGCCGGACAGCTTGAATGTCGATCTGCAATTGCTGTTGGACCTTGCCAATCAACACGATCAGGTCGCCAACGACACCCGGACATGGGCGCAGCAGCCCAGTGACTGGCTGGCGAGCTTCCCCGACACCTACGGCAAGATCGCCCATCCGGTATGGCAGGCGCTGACCAAGTATTACGACGCGCGGCAGCGGGCGGGTGAAGCGCTCGCGGATGGGCACAACAAGACCGCGGATGCGTTGCGTGCCTCCGCTACGGCCTATGAGCAGGCCGACCAAGACGGTGCGGCAAATATCCGCAACACCGGCCACCCGCTTATCGGGCAACCTGGGCATATGGGTGCCGTGCCCCCGACGGGACCTACCGGTCCGACGGGGCCGCAGGGACCCGGCGGGGGACCGGCGGCGGCACCTGCCGGCGCTCCCAACGGCACCGGCGCCCTGCCCGGTGGTCCCGACGCCGGTGGGCCGTCAACGGTCACGCCGATGCCGGGCGGCCCGCTGGGGAATGCACCGGGAGGTCCTGGCGTCGGCCCCGATTCGCTGACCCACGGAGCAAACGGCGTCGTGCCGCCGTTATTCACCGGAATCGGCACCCTCCCGAGCTCTGGATTCGGCACGGCAGCACCGGGCGGATTCGGCGGTCCTGGCGGCGGCCCGATCGGCGGCGGCCCGGGGTCTACCCCGCCCTCCGGCCCGGACGGTGCGACACCGATGTTTGTTCCGACACCGTTCGCCGAGGCGGTCCAGACCGCGAAGAAGCGTGAGGCCGACCCCGATTACGTTGTGAACGGCGCGACGGACGACGATCTGCTGATCGCGCGGACGCTGCTGGGCGCGGTGCTGGCGACCGTGGACTCCTCGATTGCGGGCACGGCCTGGGCGGTGTCGGTGATGCGCGGACAGGCCGGCGTGGGCGTGTTCATCACCTCCAACGAGGGTCGCGGCTGGCTGCCTCCCGCGGTGTTCCTGCCCCGGGAGGTATCCACACCGTGGCTGTGGGACGAGGTGCTCGATCCCGAGGGCACCGGTGCCGGATCGCCCTGGGAGGGCGTGTCCGATCCCGCCCGGGTGCTGGTCGAATTCGGGCTGGCCTGGGGCCCGCTGGCCGATGCCCGGCTGTCGGCGCTGGCCTCGTCGGGCCCGATCGACGCGGGCCTGCGGGCGCAGCTGAGCGACGTGCCCATGCAGGGGCTCGTCGGCCCGTCCTATGACGTCGATCTGCGGGTATTCACTCCCGACACGGCGGACCGGCTCGGGCTCACCGCGTCGATACCGGCGTTGGAACATGTTGCTACCGTGCCCGATTCGGCGGTGCGGTCGCGCTGTGTCGAACTCGCCGTCGATGCCGACGCGCAGGTGGTCCGGTCTGTCGCGGCCACACCGGACGTGGCCGCGACACGCCGGCTGCGCGAGGCCATCCTGACCTCGGTCCAGTCCGGTCGCCCCGTGCCCCGCACGCTGTGGGACGACCTGCGCGATGCGGATGATCTGCTTGCGGCGTCCCTGCTGACCCACCGTGTCGATGTGGGCCGGGTGGAGGTGGGCGCGCTGCGGCTCGACGACGAGGCCGGGGCGCTGCGCGCCCTGGTGTTCGAACGGCGCTGCAACGAACTGGCCCTGCTCCTGGCCGAGGAGGAACCGACCCGGCAGAGCCTGCGCGACGCGGTGTACGCACACGAGCAGATCGTGGAACATCCACAGTTCGTGGTGGCCCCCGCCGCGGTGTCGGCGCCGGAGGCCGAGCGGGTGGCCCGTCCGGCCGTTACCGGTGGTTCGGTCTCCGCTCCGGCCGCGACCGCCGGGCCGCCGTCCGGGGCGACGGTCGCTCCGGCGGAGACGCCACCGCCCGTCGTGGCGCCCGGCGCTGCGCCGGAACGGAATTGAGCGCGCCACAGTGGTCCATCCCGAAGTGCAGGCGGCGCTAGATAATGCGACCGCGTTCAGGCACACGCTCGACTACATACTGGAGCAGATAGACCAGGTTCGGGCTCGACGTCCGTCACCCGGTGGCTGGGTGATCCCAGAGGTCGATGGGCGCGGTCGGCTCACCGATCTGTATATCGCGCCCGGCACGATCGAGCGGCTCACCAACGAGCAGCTATCCGCGGAGATCATGGCGGCGATCCAGGAGAGCACCGCTGACGCGAGCCGCCAGCATGTGCTGGTGATCGAGGAGACGCTCAAGGAGTCGGATCGACGGACGGCACGCAGCGGGCGGGGCCCCACCGGCCCCCAGGGGCCTCGACCCCACAATCCGCCGGTGGAGGTGAGGTGAGGTGAGTTCGGTGACCGGGAGCCATGCCGTCACCGGACTGCGGGCCTCGACGATCGTCGGAAATCAGTGATGACAGACCTGTATACGCCGGAGGGCGAGGCGGTTCGGGATCGGAAGCATACACTCTACGAGGTCTTCAACCCCGATCACTCGGTGGGCTTGGCATGCGATCCGGCTGGCAAGATCATCGGGCTGCATATCGGCGACGGTGTTCGCGAGAGCACCGATGGCTGGCTCGCCGCCGAGATCCTGCTGCTCGCCCGTCTCGCCTATCAGAAATCGCGGGTCGGATGGCGCGAGGAGATGCTTGCGAAGGGGACGTTGCCCTACATTATCGAGAACTTCGACCTGCCTACCGCGACCGAATACGCCGCCATGGAGAACGCAGCGTTCGACCGGTGATTCGGCTGCCGGACGTCGCTGATGGCGTCGGCTCTGTGACGCTGTTCCCATCGGTGGGGATGGGTGAGAATGACAAGCGACGGTCGTAAGGAGAGGACTATGTCGCCATGGCCGAAGATCTGAATGTCGATCCCGCGGATTTGCGCACTGTCGGTAACGCTCACTACGGTATGGCCGAATACTATCGGCAGGTGGCCAAGCCAGATTTGGAATATGTCGAGGGCCTGTCAGCATTCGGTTCGGGGGGCGCCAAATTCACCGAATGGGCGCGCGGGTATGTCCTGGAAACTCGGGTGGCGGGGTGGACGGGCGTGGCGGACGGTCATCAGAGCATGGGCGACATCCAGCACGCGAATGCAAACAATTACGAGAGCAGCGATGCCGCGGGCGGTTCGTCGGTTCGGTTATCCGATGCCGACGGCTAAGTCCCCGAAGTGCGCAGGCGTGATGCGGTGTGGCGAGGTGTCCGACGTCGAGGCCGCTGGCAGAGGGCGGTGGGGTAATGAGTGCAGGTAAGCCTGATCCTCATAACACAGGTAAGCCTGATCCTTATAACAAGGGTGGTTCCCTGAAGCCGGGGGACACGCTTAACGAGGGGGACTACCTAGTATCGCAAAATGGCTTGTACCGGTTGCAGGTCGAGAACAATCAGCTCGTCGAGTACGGGCCCGAGGGGCAGCAGATCTGGTCGAAGGCTATCGGCGGCGGATCGGTCGCTTTAGACAACACGGGATACGACTGGCTTGCCGACGGTTCCGGGAACCCTGTCGACCTCGGCAATCAAAATAACGATCGGGCCGACAATGGTGTAGATGTCTATGTCCTCCAAAACGATGGAAACTTCGTCGCGTACGATAGTGCGAAAGATTTCAGTTCAGATAATGCCGTCGACGCCACGAATAAATTTGGCAAAGATAATATACCTGATCCGCTCGTTGCTCCGGCTGGCGCCTCGACTGGTTTGGTAGCTGCAATCAATAGCGCGAACAACAGGATTCCGCCACTGATCAAGTCGTTCGGCACCGGTAGTCCTAAATTGCCGTTCACGGAAGCTACTGGCCCGTCGGCCTCGATGACTACGATTCTGGATAATCCCGTCCTAACCGGCAGTGGGCAGGCATATAATGCGTACCAAAGCGCCGTGAGCTACCAGAACAGCCATGAGCAGCAGTGGTATCAGAACGATAATGACTTGGCGAAGCGGACCGGCGAATTGGCGAATAAACGCACCACCGAAATGGACCAGGCCTATGGTGCGGTTGCCGATTGTAACGCGACGCTACGGGCAGCAGCCATCCCGAACGGTAAGCCCGGCTCGATCATAGACGAAACGCCTCTCCTTAACGCCGTCAAAACGGCAGTTGCCAACGTCCAGAAATATGCCACCGACTATGCCAATTACGGCGGTACCCTGGCTCCGGCAAACGCAATTTGGCCGAACGGTGGGACCGGACCCAAGGATGTGATCTCGCCGGCGCCGGCCGCTAGTGGACCGAGCAAACCAGCCGCCAGTGGGCCGAGTAAGCCAGCCGCCGGCAGCTCCGGTCCGGGCAGCTACAACGACGGCTACAACGCAGGACTGAAAGCTGGCGAAGCGAAGACGACTGGCGGCGGTGGTACCGGCGGCGTTGGCACCGATACCGGTACGGTCAGCGACGCCGCCGATACCACAACGGCCTCCTCCGCCAGTCCCTCGACGGACTATAATTCGCTCTTCGGCACCCCGACGGACGGCACCACCAGCGCCACCGGCAGCGGTTCGACGGCATCCACTTCCTATGAAAGCACCGACGGCGCCACAGGTACCGCCAGCGCGTCGGATTCCAGTTCGGAAATCGCCTCCGAACTTGCCCAACTGCCAAGCGAGCTGGAGAGCGCCAATACCTCGTCGAACGGCGAGACGGCCAGTCCTGATTCCTCGCTGATGGACAGCATTATGATGTCGCAGCTGATGCCGCATACGGGGACGGGCACCGATAGTAACAACAATTCCGGTGATAATTCCGGTAACGGCCAGAATTCGAACTCATCGCCGGCACAGAACTCGTCCACGGCACAGAACGCCTCGGCCACCGCCGCTCCAGACCAGACCGGGACGGCCGCCCCGGCCGCCGTGACGGCCCCCGCCACGGGCGCCGCCCCCGCTACTACATCCGGCACCAATACTCGGGTGAGCGTGCCGGTGGACGGCGAGAATCAGTGGTTCTCGCGGGTGGTGGGGGATGCGGTAAACACGGAATTGAACAATCCGAACGGCAGCAATGCGGCCGACGTTTACATGGGTACGCCGGGTGAGAATACGCAGCAGCATCAGTGGCAGCCGATCGACGAATCGCAGGCCCAAACCGGGGATATCATGCAGTGGCACGATCGCAGCGCCCTGGTGGTCCGCGACGATAAGGGAATGCACATAATTGTGGACGGCAACCTCATCCCGGTCGATGAAAATACCCCGCAGAACCCGCCGCAGGACTCGTTTGGCACATACGGCGCTTACATGGGCTTCTTCCATCCGACCGGCCTCGATCAGGACGGTTCGACGAACTCATCTCCGGTCGAGACCGCGGTCACGAATCCGCCCGCCGTCACCAGCACACAGTCGGCCTCGACTAATCCACCCCCGGTTACCCCTCCGACTCAAAGCTGACACCAACAGCAGGTCCCGCCATTCCGGCGTGTTTGTGACCGGAAACCCTATGCATTGGCGTAGCTGGGTAGCTGGATCCCGACCAAAAGCATGCCGGGATGACGGCCGAAGCTGACGACCACAGGCCCGCCGGGATGACGAGTGCCGTGACAATACTATCGACCACCGCATCGTTGCGTGCGAGCCGAATCAGTGGTGCCGGAGTCAGCTTTGCGGAGCGGATTGATTCTGTGGTGCGGCAGCGGTCGATGGGTTCGCCGCGGCGGGAGCGGCCGTGGGTCCTCCCGGATTTACGGGGGCGGTGACCGCGGCGGGCTGTGCAGTGCCGTTGCCGACCGGCTGTGCGCCAGCGGGTTTGCCGGTGCCGGATTGTGCCGACGCGCCGCTCGCACCGGCCTTGGGGGTGAGGTCTTTCAGTAGTTCTGGCGCAATCGATACCAGCGGCATGGCCAGCATCGGGATTATCGACATCAGCGAGGACAGAATATTCGAGCCGCTGCTGTCGCTCGAGCCGGTGCCGCTGGCGGAGGTACTGGTACCGGTGCTGGAAGAACCGGAACCGGAACCGGAACCGGTGCCCGACGAATTGGAATCGGAGCTGCCGGCAATGCTCTGATTGGCCTGGTACACCGAGGTGACCCGGGCGTTGACCATATCCACCGCATCACCGATCTGCTGCATGAGTGCCGTGTTCTCCGCGGCCGTCAACGTTCCTGTGATGGAGCTGAATTCGGATTGCAGGTCGTTGACGATGGTCTCGATGTACTGCAGGGTGGTGTCGGTGGCCGCGGATACGGTGATGGAGGCCTGCAGCACCTGATTGTCGGTCGACAGCAGTGAGGTCTGTCTGCTCTCGATCTCCGAGAGCAGAGCCTGGTAATCCGTGCTCGCCGTGCCGGTGCCGAGGTCCTGATACGTCACCGTCTGCAGCAGATCGTCCATGATCGGGGGCAGTTCGGTCGCACCTCTGCCGAGTAGATCGACGGCAGTCTGGATGGCATCCTGGCCCATCGTCACGAATTGCTGCAGCGCCGCGGACGCCCCGGATGGGGCGGTCAGCGTGACAGTCCAGTAATGCTGGCCGACACCGGTACTGGTGTCCGACGTCGCAGATGCCATGCCCTCGACACCGCCTCCCTTATTTCTCCCCATTGTCCGACCTTCCCGAAGCTGGGAAGAAATAGTGGATGCGGAATCGTCCCACAACTGGGAAGGGGCGGTGAATTCCGCGCGGCACAATGGAATGAACACCCCCGAACGACTGGGAATCGACCGAATGACGTTACCGCTCACGGATAGCCTGCCCGGGGTGCTGGCGTCGTTACTCGGATTATACGGAGCTGGCCAGCCTGCGGCGGCTCGGCCGTCCGCCGCGCAAGCCATCGCGGATGCTGTACGCGGTGCCGTCGATCCCGCGATGAACGGGTATAGCGACACACACGGCATGCAGGCTACGGTCGCCGAATCGCATGCGAACAAGGATGATCTGGTGCTCGGTGCGGTTGCCGATTCCGGTGCGGGCACGGTGACCGGTCGTAATCGGCTGACCGATCAGATCGCCGATTATCAGACTCGTGTACGGGCCATCGCCGCGGTCGGCGACACCCGATTCGGTGGCGCGGCATTGCTGGATGTCGCACAGAATGCGATCACCAATGCGTCCCGGCAGGTTGATGCCGATATCTCGGCGGCTCGTGAACGTGCGGCCAAGATTATACCGTCGGCTGTCGCCGCGCCGTCCGGAAACGGTAAGTCCACGCCGTCCAGAAACGGCAAGGCCGCACCGGCCAAGCGTCGTCGCCGAAATAGCAGTGGCCGTCGGCACAGCGGTGCGAAGGTACGGCTGCGCACGCCGCTGGCCTCCGATGGCACCTCGGGCGGCAATGCCGTGAGCGTGGCGAGCGCTTGGATGGGCACGCCCTATGTGTGGGGCGGTGGTGGGGCGGGTGGTCCGAGTGACGGCGGATTCGATTGTTCCGGGCTGACCCAGTATGCGATCGCGCAGGCCAGCCATGGACGGGTTATCCTGCCGCGCACCACCTATCAGCAGATCTACAGTGGTGTCCGGGTGCCGATCCAGGATGTGCAGCCCGGGGATCTGGTCTTTCCGGCAAGCTCGTTCAGCGCGCGCGGACCGGAGCATGTTCAGCTCGCGGCGGGCCGCGGCATGGTTATCGAGGCGCCGCACTCCGGGGCAACCGTCACAATGTCCCGGATGCCGAGCCAGGCCGTGGTAGTTCGGGTGCTCTGAAACCGGTACTCCGCGCGCGGAGGATCAGGTGAGGCGGGAAGCGGTCGGCGGTGCTGGTAGTGGACACCGCCGACCGCTCGGGCGGGCCGGTGAGGGGGCTGGCAGGCGCCCGGTTCAGCGGGGCCGGCCGAGTGAGGGGTAGCCGGCAATCCGCAATTGGAGTGGATGATTGGTGGCCGGTGGCGGCCACCAATCAGTCCCGATGTAGATCGGAAGGGTGAGGAGCCTTCGATCCGACTCGAATATACACCTATGCAACGGCACGATCAACGATGTATCGATAAATGACGTACGAAGGTTCGTCACCGTATCCTCGTTCGGGTGCGCTGTGTGCCGATACGGCTGCATCCCCACCCCTGGGTAGGGCTGGCCTCGATGCTGGCGGTCGATGCGGGATTATGGCGGCACACGTGGGCGGACTCCGTGCTGGACGGCCATCCACAATTCGCCTATGTCCGGTGGCGCCGTGGTTGTCGAGGTGCTTCGAGCCGGACCCGGGGAGGAGGTGGGCCGGTGGCCATGGGAATCCCGCGCGATGCCGGAGTTGCGGCCACGGCGCTGGGCGCGGTGGCCGTTAGCCCGTGGGCGAGGCCCGCCCACGCGTCCGAACAGCGGGTGACACCGTGGCGAGGGCGCCGCCGCAAAGCCACTCGCCCCGCGGGCGCGGCCTCGGCCGCCCCGGAGCAAACGCAGTCCGCCACGCCGTGGTCCACGCCCGTCGGGCCGCCCATCGGTGATCACCAGAAGTCCGAACACCGGGTGTTTGCCCCGGTGTATGCCGGACCGGTTCCGTACCAACGAGATTCGACCCCGGACGCAGCGAATGCAGATCAGCCCACCCGTCGGAGAATCGCCACCCGACCGCCCGGGTCGTCCCGGGACTCAGCACCGCCGGTGGTGATCGCACCGGCGACGGGCGGCGGCAATCGAGCGCCGTACCCCGATCGCGGTTATTGGTGACGGTGTAGCAACCACGCCGACGATCCCAACTCTTCCCAATGTCGGGAATAGTCCGGATCGTAGCGCGATCGCGAGTGTCTATCGTTCGCTACAGGCGAGTTCGGTGGAAGGGAAGTCCGAGTTGTCAGCGGCGGAGGACGCGTTCTACACAGGTGTTCAGAGTCTCGGATTGGTGGTCGGCGGCGCCCGGAACGAAAACCATGCGCTGGCGGCGTTCCGGGCGGCGACCGATCTGGATCCGGATATGTGCGATGCCTGGCTGGGCCGGGCCATGGGCGGGGAGATCACCGAGGAGGTGATCTACGGTACCTACCGGTCGGTGCACAACCTCTATCGTGATCAGCAGCGCGCCGGGCTGGTCGATCGCTCGCTGTGGTGCCAGGTCGAGGTCGGGATGTACGGGCTGCGCGTGGCCATGGCCGACCGGGATCAGATCGCCATCGCACAGGCGTGCGCCTACGCGGCGGGTGGTGAATGGCAGGAGGCCGTGGCCATCCTCGATCAGGTGCCGCGCGACGACGTGGCCGACTTCGTGCGCCTCTCACTCTATTTCCGCACCGAACAGTGGCAGGATGTGGTTGCTGCCCGTGTCGCCAAGCCGATACTCGAAGACGGTCTGCTCGATATCGCCGCCGAACTGATGACCGCCGAATCCCTCACCCATCTGGGACGATTTGGTGAGGCGCTGCCGCGCACCCAGCGGGTCGTCGAGGACAGCGCCGCGGGCAGCCTGTCCTACATCTGGGCCGATGCGCACTTCCTGCTGGGAATGCTGTTGCGCAACAACGGCGAACACGAGGCCTCCGAACGGGTTCTCAAGGGTCTGCAGGGCTCGGCGCTGTGGCCCCAGCGCGAACGATGGCAGCGCGCGGTGCGGGACAAGACCTATCGACTCGAGGTCACCACCGCGGAACTACTGGCCACTCGCACCGATCAGTGGAATCCCGCGACCGGAAAGGACCCCGCAGAGGCCGCCGCCAAGGCCGCCAGCGCCGAGCGGGAGGGCCTGCTGACCGAGGCATCGGAACTGCTGCAGGCACAGATCGGAATGGATTCGGTCAAGGAACAGGTCGACCGGCTCAAATCTGGTGTGCTGATGGACCGAGTGCGAGTCCAGCGAGGCCTGGCGGTGGAATCGCGTTCGCAGCATCTGATCTTCTCCGGGCCGCCCGGCACCGGTAAGACGACCATCGCCCGGGTGATCGCCAAGATCTTCGCCGGCCTGGGCGTGGTCGAGAATGCCGATGTGGTGGAGGCATCCCGGAACGATATGGTCGGCACCCACCTCGGCCATACCGCGCCGAAGACGAACGCGCTGATCGATTCCGCACTGGGCGGCGTGCTGTTCATCGACGAGGCATACACCCTGGTCCAGGAGGGCCTGTCCGGCGGCGATGCATTCGGCAAGGAAGCGGTCGACACGCTGCTGGCGAGGATGGAGAACGACCGCGACAAACTGATCGTGATCATCGCCGGTTACGAGGATCAGATCGACCGGTTCCTCACCTCCAACGACGGCCTCTCCTCCCGGTTTACCAAACGCATCCGCTTCGCCAGCTATACCGGCGACGAACTGGTCCGAATCGCCGATCACATTGCGCACAAAAAGGATTCGATTCTCTCCGGCGAGGCGCGCGATGCGCTGCAGTTGCGCTGCGAGGAACTTGCGGCGCAGAGCCGCGACGGCCGGCGGCTGATCGATCTGGCGGGCAACGGCCGCTTCGTGCGCAACGTGGTCGAGTCCGCCGAGGCCGAGCGCGACTATCGCTTCACCCGCGACAATCTCGACGTGTCCGCGATGACCGACGAGGAACTGATGACTATCAAACTCTCTGACATCACACGCGCACTCGCGGGCCTGGCGCCGGCTAGGTAATACCGATGCCGCGCTTCCGGGTGGTGACCCGATACCAGATCTCGGGGTGGCGATTCCTGTTTCGCCGCATCGAGCATGCACTGGTGCGCCGCGATGCCTCGATGATCGACGATCCGCAGCGGGGCCGCTCCACTGCGCTGTCGGTCGGCATCGCGCTGGCGTGTGTGCTCATCGCCGGCTCGGCCGTGCTGGCATTCTTCAAACCGGCCAAGATGGTGGCGCAGGCGAAGATCGTCTCGGAGAAGGACACCGGGGCATTGTTCGTGCACCTGGGTGACAGGCTGTATCCGGCGCTGAACCTCACCTCCGCGCGGCTCATCGTCGGGTCGCCCGACAATCCGGTACCGGTCTCGGACGACGAGCTGTCGAAGTATCCGCGCGGGCCACTGGTCGGCATACCGGGAGCGCCCGGCAGCATCGTCGACTCCGGACCCCGCGATTCGGAATGGACGGTGTGTGATACGGAGCGGACCGGTGCCCAGGCACCGGTCAACCAGGCGGGATTGCCGACCACGGCGGAACGTCCGGTGTGGACGACCGTGATCGGTGGACCGCTGACCGTGGACGGTGATACCGACCGCGGTCTCGCCGATGGCGAGGCCAGGCTGTTGCGCAGCGGCACTGCGACCTGGCTGGTCTACCAGGACAGCGACAACCACATCGTGCGTGCCTCGGTGGACCTCACCGATTCGGCCGTGGTGCTGGCCCTGGGCATCGATTCGAGCGCGCCGGTGATGGTGGCCTCCCCGGGACTGATCAATGCGATACCGGAGGCGCCGCCGATCACGGTGCCGCAGATTCCGGGCGCCGGGAATACGGTGACGCTGTCCTCGGGGATCTCCGCACCGATCGGGTCGGTGCTGGCGGTGTCGACGCCGGATCGTGCACAGCTGTACTACGTGGTGTCCAATTCCGGTGTGGTGCAGGTCAGTCCGGTTCTGGCGACGATGCTGAGCAGCGCCAACTCGCACGGCGCGGTCACGGCGATGACGGTGGGACCGGATGTCATCGCCGCCAGCCTGCGGCCCGGCACGTGGCCGGGGACGCAGACCTTTCCTGCGCACCCGGTCCAGCTCGTGGATCCCGAACGGTTCACGGTGTCGTGCTATCACTGGTCACATACGGCGTCCGCGCAGAACGCGGTCACCGAGCTGATCGTCGGCAAGCGGCTGCCGCTGCCGGAGAACGCACAGAACAGCCCGGTCTACCTGGTAACAGCGTCGCTATCGAACGGCGCCACCGCCGACGCCGCGTATCTGGCCGGCAGCGTGGGCCGGTTCGTGCAGGTAACCGGGGCGGATCAGCAATCGTCGCGGCGCGAGGCGCTGTACTGGATCTCCGGCAGCGGGGTGCGCTACGGCATCGCTGCCCAGACCGATCAGGCCGCGGGTGATCCCACGCTCAGTGCCCTGAACCTGCACACGCCGATTCTCGCACCCTGGAATATTATTTCGTTGTTCGCTGTCGGACCGACCCTCTCACAGAATGACGCCCGCATCGCCCACGACGGCGTTCCGGCCGACAAGGCCGTGGCCGGGCTCGGGGGTAGCTAGTGACAACTACCCGTCGTTTCGTGCGGCCCGCGCGGATGGTGCGCGGACCCAAGGCTCCGGCCGTCACCGAACTGCGGTTGCAGCCGCCGACCGAGCTGCCCAAACCGGTGCCGCCCTCCCGGATCAAGATGATCATGCCGATCGTCATGATGACCAGCATGGTCGGCATGATGGTGATGATGTTCCGCGGCGGCGGCCAGCTCTCACCCACAATGCTGTTCTTCCCGATGATGATGGTGACCTCGGTGATCGGCATGGTGGGTGGCGCCTTCGGCGGCGCCAACGCGGCCGGTCTGAACGAGGAGCGCAAGGACTATCTGCGCAGTATCGCCGACAATCGGAAGTCGGTGCGCGCAGCGGAAATCGAGCTGTTCACCTACCTGCGCTACACCCACCCCGGCCCGGTCGAGCTCACCCGGCTGGTGGGCACCAAACGGATGTGGGAGGTGCAGGTTTCCAGCCCCCAGTTCCTGCGGGTGCGGATGGGGCGCGGCCGGATCGCCAATCAGGTCCGGGTGATCGTCCCCGAGGCGGCACCCACCTCCGACCTCGATCCGGTCGGCGTGGTCGAACTGACCCGGTTCGCCAAGGCGTATTCGACGGTGGGCGGGATGCCGATCGCGATCAATCTGCTCTCGGCGCCTCAGGTCGGCGTCGACGGCGACCCCGACGCCGTGGCCGCGCTGGTGCGCGCCATGATCGCCGAACTGGTCATGCTGCACGGTCCGGATCAGGTCGCCATCGCCGCGGTGCTCGCCGATCCCGACTCCCCGCAGTGGGCGTGGCTCAAATGGCTGCCGCACATACAGCATTCGGCCGCCACCGACGGGATCGGGTCCAGCCGGATGGTCTACCGCACCGTCTCCGAACTGCGAGTGAAGGTGCTGGCCGGACTCAATCGGGGGCCGTTCACCGCGAACGCCGACCCTAGCCTGGACCGCAAACACTATGCGCTGATCGTCGACGTCGGCGGCCCGGCCAGCGATCGCGATATCTCGGGGATCGACGGCTGCACCTGGCTGCGCCTGGGCGCCACCGATCAGCCGCTACCGCGGGCGCTGCAGTTCACCGTGGCCGGTGACCGGTCGCTGCACGAGGTGACCGCGCGAGGGGTGCGGCGGGTCGGGGTGGCCGATGACATGCCGGTGGCCGCGGCGACCGCCCTGGCGCGCGCGTTGTCGCCGTACCGGTTGTCGACCGTGGTGGAGGCGGTGGTCGCCGAGCAGGCCAGCGTCGGCACCGCGTGGCACGACATGCTTCGGATCGCCGATCCCGGCGCCCTGCGCGTCGAACGGCTGTGGCCGCGGCGCCGCGATGCGGACCGGTCCCGGCTCAACATCGTGTTCGGCCACGACCCGGCCGGCGGTCTGGTGCACCTCGATATCAAGGAGTCGGCCGAGGAGGGTATGGGTCCACACGGTATGTGCATCGGAGCCACCGGGTCGGGCAAGTCGGAATTCCTTCGGACACTGGTGCTCTCGGCGATGGCCACGCACTCGCCGGATACGTTGAATCTGTTGCTGGTCGATTTCAAGGGTGGCGCAACGTTTCTCGGATTCGACCGCCTGTCGCACGTGACCGCGGTGGTGACCAATATGGAGGAAGAGGCCGACCTGGTCACCCGCATGGAGGACGTGATCAACGGCGAAATGGCGCGGCGGCAACGGATTCTGCGTGATGCCGGCAACTTCGCCAGCGTCGCGGACTACGAGCGGACCCGCGAGCAGGGCGCGAAGTTCGCGCCGCTGCCGACGCTGCTGATCATCCTCGACGAATTCGCCGAACTGCTCGAACAGCATCCGAACTTCGCCAAGCTGTTCGTGGCGATCGGTCGGCTGGGCCGGTCGCTGCGGATCCACCTGCTGCTGGCCTCGCAGAAGGTGCCCGCCAACCGGATGGGGGAGCTGGAGGCGCACCTGTCCTACCGGATTGCCTTGCGCACCAACCAGACCAGCGACTCCCGCGATGCGATCGGTACCGCAGACGCCTATCACCTGCCGAAGAAGCCGGGCGCGGGCTATCTGCGCGTGGGCTCCGGCGATCTGCAGCGGTTCCAGGCCGCCTACGTCGGCGCGCCCTACATCCCGCCCGCCCAGGCGGCCACGCCGGGCGCTCAGCGCGCGGGCCGCGTCGGCGGCGGGTACCGGCCGCCGCAGCATTTCAGCGCGTCGCATGTCGCCGACATTCGTCCCGTACCCGTCACCGCAATCGAGCCGGTCGTGCCCGCCGCGGCCGATGGTGATCCGGTGACGGTGATGGAGACGGTGCTGCAGCAGTTGGCCGGTCACGGCCGTCCGGCGCACAAGATGTGGTTGCCGCCGTTGGGTACTCCGCCCACCCTCGATGCGATGGTATCGGCGGTAACCGCGGGTATCCTGCACGTGCCGCTGGCGATCATCGACAAGCCGCGTCAGCAGCGCCAGGACGTGTGGTCGGTGGATCTGTCGGCGGCAGGTGGTCACGTCGCCGTCGTCGGCGGGCCACAGTCCGGAAAGTCCACGGCGCTGCAGAGTCTCGTCCTGTCCGCCGCGTTGACACATACGCCGGAGCAGGTGCAGTTCTACTGCCTCGATTTCACCGGTGGGCTTGCGGGCCTGCGCAACGTGCCGCACGTCGGCTCGGTCGCGGCGGCGCGCGACGTCGACCGGATACGGCGGACGTTCGCGCTGATCACCAACCTCATCGCGCATCGGCAGGCGCTGTTCGCCGAGCTTGGCATCGACTCCATGCGAGAGTTCCGGCGGCGGCGAGGCTCGCCGCGGGAGTCGGCCGAGCTCGCCGCGCGCGGCGACCTCCATGGCGATGTATTTCTCGTCGTCGACGGCTGGGATATCGGATTCGCCGTCACCGGACCGTATTTCGACGAATACGGGTCGGTGATGGAATCGATTGCCGTGCAGGGCCTCAACTTCGGCGTGCACCTAGTGGTCAGCAGCTCCCGATGGGCGGCCATCCGGTCGGCGATCAAGGATTCCATGCAGACCAGACTGGAGATGCGGCTGGGTGATCTCACCGATACCGCATTCGCCGGGCAGCGCGCGCTGGTCGCGGCAATTCCGCCGAACCGCCCGGGGCGATGCATCTCCGCCGACGCGTTACACATGCTGACCGCTCTGCCCCGGACTGATGGTGTGGGCGACGCCGAATCCGCCGGTGCCGGGCTGGTCGCGGCGATCGAACGACTGAACCGGGTGTATCCGGACCGGAAGGCACCCGAGGTGCGGTTGTTGCCCGGGCAGATCAGCCTGCGGGAGATTGTTGCCGGAATACCCCAGCCGGTATCGCTGGCGCAGCGGCTGGTGGTGCCCTTCGGTATTCGCGAGTCCGATCTCGGCCCTGCCTCCGTGGACTTCGGCGTTTCGCCCCATTTCATCGTGCTGGGCAACTCGGGCTGCGGCAAGTCGACGGTGCTGGCGGCGCTGCTGGAGTCGATCACGGGCCGGTTCACGGCGGACCAGGCACGGGTATTGCTGGTCGACTATCGCCGTCAGCACATGGACGCCGTTCCCGGCGAGATGTCCATCGGATATCTGACCAGCGAGCGGGATGTGGCCGAGGGGCTGCCTGCGTTCGCCGCCCGTATGCGACAGCGCCGACCACCCGATGGCGTGACATCCCGGCAGCTCAGGGAGCGATCGTGGTGGAGTGGCCCGGAGATCTTCGTGGTCGTCGACGACTATCACATGGTGGCCCAGCGCGGGGCGCCGAACCCGCTGGATTCGTTGAAGGACATCATCGTCGACGGCCGCGATACCGGTCTGCACGTCATCGTGGCCCGCAATATCGCCCAGGCGGACACCGCGATGTACGACAACGTGCTGGGACAGATCAAGAACATCAACTCGGCGGGCCTGATCATGGACGGTTCCAAACTGGACGGCATGCTCATCGGTGATGTGAAGGCCAGCAAACAACCGGTCGGCCGGGGAATTCTCGTCGAGCCGATGGCGTCGTGGCGGGACCTGGTACAGGCCGCCTGGACACCGGACTGACGGCCGCGGTCGGCCGGGCCCCGCTACCGGTTCCCATGGATGGGAATGACTTAGCGTTTTCCTTGTACCAGCTCGAGGGGAGATGGTACTGGTGGTTTAGGAGAATTCCATGTCTAACTCTTATGTCAAGGTAACTCCGGATCAGCTCCCGATCATCGGTGGGTTGGTCGTCGGCGCCATGGCCGAGGCCCTGCAGGCGGTAACCGCGGCTGCCCCACTCGCCATTCCGGCAGGCCCCGGGCTCGACTGGGTCAGCGCCCAGCTGCCTGTGGCGGCAACCACACATGCGGGAGTGTTCTTCCCGAGTTCACTGCAAGGAATCGGTTACGGCACGGAGGGCGCCGCGGTGCTGCCGACGATCGGGGCGGATTATGCACTCACCGACGCCCTCGGAGAGTGCGAGGTCCTCCTGCAATCGGCGTTCCCCGTATAGTCGGCGAATTTTCGTGCGGAAGCTGATGACATGCCACCATTCGATCCATTCGTGGCCCTCACGCAGGCGTTGATATCCACTCTGCTCACCGGGCCGGGAACTCTGCCGACCCTTATCGCCGCGGGATCCTATGCCGCCATGGCGGCGCAGCTGCACGCATCGGCGGCCAGCGTCGAGGGCTCGATGACCCAGATGGGCGAGACATGGCAGGCGTCCTCATCGGATCTTGCACAAGCCGCCTTTCGACTGCAGTCGAACTGGTTACATCAGCAAGGTGAGGTGGCTGCCAAAACCGCCGCTCAGCTGAATCTGGCCGCGGGGGCTTATGGAAACGCGCAGCTGGGAATGCTGGGTGTGCAGGCGACGCTCGCCGCATTCGAGACCCAGCAGACGCTGTTGGCGGCGGGAGGCCCAACTACAGCGCCTCTGATGCTCCTGACAGAGGGCGAGAGTGCTGCGATTTTCGGGTCCGCCATCGGCGTCATGGCCAACTATCAGGGCGCACTCGATACCGTCATCGCCGGTTTTCCGGCACCGGCGGTGCCGCAGCCGATCGTTACCAACCCGGGCGGTGGTCCGGTGGAGACGCAGGCACTGTTCAACAGTCCCAGTATCGGCCCCACGCCCACGACGTCGTCGGTCGGCGGCGGGCAGTCGGTAGCGAGCAATGCGGGAAGCACGGCGGCGAACACCGCCGGCAATCAGGCCGGTTCCACCGCGGCCAACTCGGCCACCGAGGCCGGACAGGCCGCGACCCAGCCGGTTTCGGACGTCGGACAGGCCGCCTCGACGATGCCGGATTCGCCTGCCGGTCAGGGCCCCGCCGGCAACGGCGGGGCCGCCGGCAACGGTGCGGGTGACGGCAACGGCGGATATCTGCAAGAGCATGGCTTCTCCGGCATCGCGCCGTTCTCGACGACCCTGGCCGGGCTCAACGGCGGGATGGGCAGCGCCGTGGTGCTGGGCATGACCCGCGGCGGTCTCGGCACGATGGCGGGATCCGCAACTGGATTCCGGATGCCGGCCAACTGGTCGGCGCGCGGCGTACGGGCGTTCGGTGCCGCCGATGCGGATGCCGAGGCCGAACCGCAGCCGGTGGCGGGCCGCGCCGCGCCCAAGAGTGCCAGCGCTCCGGAGACGCAGCTGCGGCGACGTGACCGGGACAAGACCAAGTCCGCAAGGGTGATCGTGCCCGGCGACGATCAGGAGGTACCGGTGCTCGAACAGGCCTCCGCCGTCGGTGTCCTCGAATATGCCGACGACGACTTCGGCCCCGATCCGATCGGCGAGCAGTCGCTGTCGGTGGGTGTCCTCGAACGGGTCGACGAGGACACGATCCCCGCGGGTATAGAGCGTTCTCGGTGAAACTCACCGAGGTCGAATGATGGTCTCTAGAAGGGAAATATAAAATGGCTGCTACAGCCCTAACAATGGCCGATCCGCAAGCGATGCAGAGCGCCGCCAATCAAACGCAGTACTTTCATGGTGAGCTCCAGTCGCATCTGAACGGCCTCACCGCGGCCCAAGAGGAATTTGCTGGGCACCTGAAGGGTGTGACGGGTACCGCGCTGCAGACCGCCCTCAACAACGCGCTGCAGACCGGTAATAGCCTGGCCACATTTCTCGAAAGCATCCTCACTCAATTGTCCACCGCCGGCACTCAGTTCGACGCCAGTGACCAGGAGGCCCAGGGCATGGTTGCCGGCGCGGCAGCGGACGGAAACTCCGGCGAGTCCACGTCTCCCACATCTGCCTTGAAAGTAGACTTGAACTCTTGGGGCTGAGAGGATCCGCGGAGATTTTTCAAGACAACCAACTCGGAAATTCAGGAGAAGAAAACAATGTCTATGCCAATCTATGTCGGCTACGGGCAAGTGCAGGACGCCGCGGCCACGGTAAGTAAGATTGTCGGTTCAATGAGCCAGGATAGTCAATCCTTGGCCAAGCTCAGCCAGGCTTTGCTGGAGGCATTCAAAGGCGCCGGTGCGACGGGATACGAAGGTATTATGAGCCAGCTCAACACGAAGTCGGCAGCCTACGAGAGCAGCCTGACCAGCCTGAACGGTGCGGCGGCCAATGCGGTCCAGCATCTTCAAGCTACGGACGTTCAGGCCGGTAATCGGTTCAATTCGCTGTAGTGACAGTGTCATCCTCGACCGCCCGGTCGGCACCTTCCGGGCAAGACAGGGACATACGCGATGGCGATGCGGATGCCGACCCCGTAGCTATCGACCTCAATGTCGATGCGGCGCTGTATCTACAGCACCTGGTCGGCATTGATTCCTACCCACCCGTACTGGCGTTGGTGCCGAACGTATTCGACCCCGCCGACCGGAACCGGGTGCACGCAGTCGTTGCCGAGACACTTGCCGAGGCGGGCATCCTCGTCGACGGTGTGGTGCATCCGGTGGTGGCGAACTGGCTGCGGTGCCTGCATCGACCGGATGTGGAACTGGTTGCGCGGATCGTGGATTCGGACCTCGGCAGCGAGGCCAAGGGAATGTTGCGGTTCTCGCTGGTGCGGTCCGGCGAGACCCATGTACTAGCCGTGCGGTGTGACGACCATGTCGTCATCCAGACGGTATTCGGGCAGTCGCGGCGGCTCGACTTCGTGACGGCAGCGCTGTCCGGCGCGCTGGGCTCCTGTCCGGCACTGCGTTTCGAGCCGATCACCGTGGCCGCCGACCAGGCGACCGAGTTGCCCTCCGATCCGGTCGAGCGTCGCCGGGCGCTGCTGGAGCTGGGTGCCGTGCCGCATACGGCCACCGTGCTGGCCCGCGCCCTGGATGAGGTCGTACGCCGGGCCGAGGTGGTCGTGATCGAGCATCGCGACGGTGAGAACAACCAGCCGGAGGTATGCGTGAGCGTGGTCGATACCCCTTCCGGGCGTATCGTCGTCGTGCCGCGGGTGGCGATGGATGGTCAGGTCTGGTCGACCTATGCGCCTGGGGACGATATCGCGGTGCGGGGATCGATCCGGACGCTGGTCGACCTGTTGCCCGGCCGGGACTGGTTCGGCACGAGCCGGAGGAGGTGAGTCCGTGCCGTTGCGGCCATCTGCCAAGGGATCGGGCCGTGAACCGGTGTACCGCCTCTTCTCGAAAGGATATGGGCTATGAACCGAGCACCGAATACGAATGGTGATACGGCACAGTCCGTTCGGGCTCGGGGCGGATATGACGCATACTTCGCACCGCAGGGGGCCGCGCGCGCCGCGGAGTCTCCGTCGCGGGCCGAGTCCGGTGGTACGCCCGAGCAGACGGCGGCGGTGTCCGCACCGGATGCCCGATCGAACCCCGGTCCACCGGATTACAGTGCCCAGCCGCCGAGCCAGAATGCGCCGCTGTGGGATTCGAATGTGATGCATATGCCTTCGCAGAGTTCGAATTCGGGCTACTCACAAACTTCAGAGGCGGCCGTACCGCCGCCGGGTGCGTCATCTGCTCACCTGGCCGCCGCCGTCGAACCGGCCCGCCCGATCGCGCCGGAGCAGACCGCGAGCGGATTACCCGCCACAGCCGACGGTCAAACCACTTGGCCTGCACAGGGTTCGGCCGCGGCCTGGATTCCCGAACGCATCACCCATGAAACCCGCATCACCCACGAGACGCGCATCACCCACGACACCGGGGCCATAACCCCGCGCGTCGAGGTGGTGCCCTCGATGCTGTCGTCGCAGGATCTGCTGGCCGAGATCGCCGCGATCAAGCAGGCGAAGCTGAAGTCCAACAGCGGAATGCGCGGCGCGCTGAACAAGGTCGGGTTCAACCTGGGACTCTCCACCGCCGAGCAGCGCTTCGAGAATCGCCGCACCCGCATCCGCCGCCAGCTCAGCACGCCCTACCAGATCGCCGTCGTGAGCGTGAAGGGCGGGGTCGGCCGCACCACGGTCGCCGCGGCCCTCGGCTCGACCTTCGCCGACCTGCGACCTGACCGGGTGGTGGCCGTCGATGCCAATCCGGACTTCGGCGACCTGTCCACTCGCACCAGTCGTCACCCGTACGGGCTGACCCTGCGAGATCTGGCGCAGGCCCAGAATCTGGATGCGTTCTCGGCCGTCTACTCCTTCTCCTCGATCAATTCCGCCGACCTGTCGGTGATCGCCTCGCCGTGGACGACCGAGTCCGTCGAGGCCCTGTCGGGACGCGAATATCTGGCCGCCGCCGAGGTCCTGCGGCGTCACTACAACATGCTGGTCGTCGACTGCGGCACCGGGGTGCTCGATTCGGTGACCGCCACGGTGCTGCAGACCAGTGACGCCGTCGTCGTGGTCACCCCGGCCACCGTCGGCGGCGTGAAAGGCGCTGTGGCAACCTTGAATTGGCTCGCGTCGCACGGATTCCAGCATCTGGTCGCGGCCTCGATCGTCGTGATCGTGCACCAACGGCCGGATAAGCCGATCGTGGAGGTCGCCGAGATCGAGAAGCTGTTCGCCACCGTGTCGCGACCGACCTGTGTCGTGCCCTACGACGAGCATCTGGCCGAGGGCGGGGAGATCGACCTGCGGCTGCTGGACAAGGAGACCGGAGTGATATTCGAGGAATTGGCGGCGGCCCTGGCCGACAATTTTCCCGGTTTCCTGGACGGCCGCGCCGGTGATCGTGGCCGTGCCGGTCAGTATGGAGGACCTCGATGAGCACCGCCGTCGCCCCGGCACCGTCCACCGCGCCGCCGTCCGCCGAGGTGGCGCAGGCGCGAATCGCGATCATGGTGGCCACCTATCAGGTCGATGTAGTGGTGCCGACCAAATTCACGATCGAGACGTTCATCGACGATCTGCTGCTCGTCCTGTCGGAGGCGATCGGGGACGAGGGCCTGGACCTCACCCCGCCCAGTGGGCAGTGGAGTCTGGCTCGTCCCGGCGAGGCGCCGATTCCCCGGTGGCGCAGCCTTGCCGACTATCAGGTCGTCGACGGCGCGGTGCTGATGTTGTCCGCGGTCGAATCCTCGGAGTCGTTCACCCCGATCGTCGAGGACATCACCGATGCGCTGGCGCTGATCAACGAGCGCGAATTCGCCGAGTTCGATGCCGACACCCTCGTGACGGTCGGTGTGAGCGGACTCGGCGCCGGGGCGCTCGCGGTGGCGGGGATGTTGTCGTGGACCTGGACGCACACCGGCTCGCTCCTGTGGTGTGGCCTGCCGGCGCTACTGCTGGGCCTGCTCAGCTGGGGCGCCGCGATCGGGACTCGCCGCCGCCAGGGGACCGCGCGGATCACGCTGGGGCTGACACTGTCGGCGATCCCCCTGTTGTTCGCGGGTGGGGCGATGATGGTGCCGCCCGCATACGGCCATCCCGGGCCGTTCGCGGCGGCGAATCTGGCCGCCGGAGCGATAGCCGCCGCGGTCGCCGCCGCGACCATGCTGTGGCTGTCCAGGCACGGCGTCACGGTGCTGCTGGCGGTGATCGTGCTGGGCGTAGCCCTGACCGTGACGGTGATTCCCGCGGCCTACCTGAATATTTCGGCGCGGCAGGTGCTGGGCGGCGCGGTCTTCGTCGGCCTGGTACTGCTGACGGCGGGGCCGCGGCTGGCGGTACTGACGGCGCGCATCCGGCCGCCCGATCTGCCCGATCCGGGGAGCGAGGTATCACCGCCGACCCTGACCGATATCTTCGACGCCGAAACTGCACGAGAGGACGATTCGACCGAATTCGAGGGGGATCCGCAGGTCGCTCACGCGGTCGGCATCGAGGCCCGCGCGCGGCTGGCGGTGCTGAGTCTGCGCGGAATGATCGTTGCCGTCACGGTATTGCTGGCTGCGGCCGCGGTAGCCTCGGTCGCGGTGAGCCCGGGTGGGATCCGGGAGATCGTGATGGCCGGCGCGGTGGCCGGCATTCTGATCCTGCGTACCCGCTGGTATCCGGATCGGGTGCAGGCGATCGCGCTGGTCGTCGCGGGGGCCGCCACGATATTCGGTACGGCGTTCGTGCTGGTCGATACCTACCACGCCGCGTACGTGCGGCTCGCGGTGGTGCTGGTCGTGGCGGCGTTCACGGGTGCGGGATGTGTTGCGGCCGTGCGGTTGCCGGGTGTGCGGCTGTCGCCGGTGTCGCGCCGCTTCATCGATCTGGGGGAGTATGCGCTCATCCTGGCCGTGCCCGTCCTGGCCTTCTGGATCATGGGCATCTACACCGCCATGCGGGCGATCTGATGTGGCTACGTAGATCCGCTGTCGCGGCCGTGGCCGCGCTGGCGGTGGTGCTGGCCGCCGGACCCGGATACGCGCTGCAGCCACCCGAGGTGCTGGTCGGGCCGCCGCCGCCGGACGGGCCGCCGGGCCCGGAGCTGCCGATGGACCAGGACAAGGGCTGCCTGGCCACCGGCGTGCTGCCGCAGAGCGATCTGACCCAGGTGCCGCAGCCGGAGCAGATGCTGAATCTGAAACAGGCGCGCACGCTCAGTCGTGGCGCGGGGGTGACGGTCGCCGTGCTCGACACCGGGGTGACCCCCGATACACGGCTGCCACATCTGATCGGCGGCGGCGACTACATCACCGCCGGCGGTGACGGGCTGTCGGACTGCGACGCCCACGGCACGCTGGTGGCGGGGATCATCGGCGCGGCGCCCAGCTCCGCGGACGGATTCACCGGTGTCGCACCGGACGCGCAGATCCTGTCGATCCGGTATCGCTCGGACGCGTTCAGTCCGAAGCTGCCCCCGAGCTCCGATCAGTCCGTCGAGCTGTCGCTGGAGGTCAGAACCCTCGCACGGGCAATTACGCACGCGGCCAACCTCGGCGCCGGCGTGATCGTCGTGTCGGACCCCATCTGTGAACAGGTCGGGTCGCAGGTGGACGAGTCGATGCTGGCGGCGGCGCTCGGCTACGCGGTGCGTACCCGCGGCGCCGTCGTCATCGCGGGCGCGGGCACCACCAGCTCCGGCTGTGTGCAGAACCCCGATATCGACCCGACCCGGCCGTCGGACCCCCGCAACTGGCGTGACGTGAAGACGATCGCGACCCCCGCCTGGTTCGGCTCGGATGTCGTCGCCGTCGGATTTACGACTCCGGCCGGCACGCCGGTGCCTGATTCGCTGCTGGGGCCGTGGGTGTCGCTGGGTGCGCCCGGCACGGGCATCGAGTCGCTGGGACCCGGTAGCGCCGGTCTGATCAACGGTGTCGGGGCGGGAGGCCAGCTGACGCCGGTCGGCGGTTCCTCCTTCGCTGCCGCCTATGTCGCCGGAACGGCCGCACTGCTGCGCTCGCGCTTCCCGGACGAGAGCCCTGCAGACATCATCGCGCGGTTGCTGGCCAGCGCCCACGCCCCGGCGCGCGGCGTCGACGATGCCGTCGGCGCCGGGATCGTCGATCCGGTCGCCGCCCTGGGCTATCGGGCTCCGCCGCAGGCTCCCGCTGGGATCGACCACGCGAAGGTACTGGCCATGCCGCCGCCACCGCGCCCCGCCGACCATCGCCCCGGCCTCGTAGCCGTCGCGGTGATCGCCGCCGCGGTAGTGCTCGGTGCGGGAGTGAGCGGCGCCGACGCCGTCATCCGGAGGCGTGGGTGAGTCTTGCGGGTATTCGGATCGGCGGCATCGAACGCGGCCCCTTCGCCGTCGTTGTGGTCGGCGGCAGTCTGGTGGTCATCGCGCTGGCCGCGCGGACGCCGTGGTGGGTCGGCGCGATGGTGACTACGGTGCTGCTGGCCGCAGTGGCTGTCGAGGTCGGCGGCCGGACCGCCGTGCGCGCGCTGATCGATGTGGGCGCCTACCGATTCGGCCGGTCGGCGCGTGCCGAGCTGCGCGCCACCCTGCCCAAGGCGTGGAACGTCGAGGTCGCCGCCGGGGTATGCGGAGTCAGCGGGGACGACTCGATACTGGTCGCGATGATTCAGCTCGCCCCGGACCTCGACCTGCCGACGATCATCGCGGAGAAATCCATCTACACCGAGGACACGGTCCCGGTGGCCGTGCTGGCGTCGATGCTCGATCAGTTCGGCATCGCCGTCGATATCGATATCGTCACCACCGGGCAGCGCAGCCGCCCGACCGGTACGTACAGCATGCTCTACGACCAGCTCGTCGGATCGCATCCGGTGGTCGGGCACCGCCTGACCTGGCTCGTGGTCCGGCTCGACCAGCACCGTAACCTGGCGGCGCTGGCACGGCGCGGACCCTGCGAGGTGGCTGCGCCCAGGGCCCTGGCCTCGGCGGCCCATCGCATCGCGCAACGGTTGCGCGGGCACGGGATTGCCGCGCACGCACTGCCCGCCGAGGCGCTGGGCGAGGCGACCTGGCTGCTCCATGCCGGGGTCGAGCTGAGGGATCTGCGGGAATCCTGGCACCGGCTGGAGTCCACGGTGCCCGGCCGCTGTGTGACCAGTTTCCTGGTCGATTGGACCCGCCTGGACGGCGCCACGCTCGACGACTGCTGGACCTGGAACCGCGGCCACACCACCCTGGTTGTCAGCCTGAGCGGCGATGCCGCCGGGCCGCGCGCACTCGTGCGATACGTCGGCCCGCCCACCACGAGTGCGCCGGTCGAGTATCTGCGCCCGCTGGCGGGGCACCAGTCGGCCGCGTTGCTCGCCTCGCTACCCACGGCGACGTCGATCCGCGCATTGCCGCTGCAGGATCCGGACACCGATATCGCCACACCGGAGGTGCTGGACGACCTCACCGTGGCGATCGGGCCCAATGGTCAGATCCTGGGTTCGCTCACCGGACAGCCGTGGCATACGCTGGCGCTGCCGCTCTACGACCCGGCGCGGTACAACCCGCGTAGGCGCACGATCGACGTGCATGCCGCGCTGCCGGTGGCGCAGCAGATCGTGTTGCGGGCCATGGCCGTCGGTGCGGATGTCGAGGTGTATTCGTCGCGACCGGATCGATGGCAGCAACTGGTGGCGGCGATCGGCGATCCGCATTCGCTGCGGATGGCCGCTGCGGGTGCGGCATCGGATCCCGGTGCGGCGCAGGAAAATTCGGAGCCGGTGACGATCGCGGTCTTCGATCAGGTCCCCGCCCGCGCCTCCACCGCGCACACCACCGTCACGATCAGCGAACCGGGGGGCCCGCGCCGCCGGACCGCGGATCTGGTCATCGAACAGGTCGGCGCCGCCACGGTCGATGTCAGCATTCCGATGCGCACGGTCCGCGTGGACCTCATCGAGCCGCGCGGTGAGACTCGCTATCTGCAACCGCCGATGCGCGCCCCCACCGGGCCACATTCGGCGGAAATTCCCCTGGCTATATCGGTGTCCGCGCATGCGGTCGGTTCTGTGCGGACACCCGATACAGAACACGTCAATTAAACGGAACGGACGGTAATGTCAATCGGCGTGGTAGCGGACCTGCAGCACGAGGATGGCGAGTCGCGGTTGCACGAGAGTGAGAACGAACAGACACCGCGGCAGGCCGCGGCGTCCATCTTTTCGCGTCGGCTCTCGGAGCTGATCGGCGAATCGGTCGTGGCGACCGAGGACGGCGCCACGCGGGGCCTGACCCTGTATTCCCTGGCCCAGCACCTGGAGCTGGCATATCCGGACGTGCCGGTATCGCAGTCGGGCCTCTATCGGCTCGTACATGGTGAGGCCATTCCGCGATTGGATCTCATCATTGCGCTCGCGCGCGTATTCGATGTTCCCCCTGAGTATTTCGTCGCCGAGGAGAAAAAGAGCTGAGATATTCCGCTGTTCCCGTCAGGGGGAATAGCGGAGATATTCGTAGTCGGGTGCGCGTGGATATTATCCCGAGCATGACTGCTGGAAACCGCGAAGACGTCTTCGTGCGGCATCGCGGTGCGGTCCTGAACACCCTGCTGGCCGATCCGTCGTTCGGTGGCCCGTCGGCGGCATCCCAGCTGGTGACCGGTGAGCCGGGGATCACAGAATCCCCCCTGAACGAGCCGATACTCGAAGGTGACCCGTTCGTCGGTGCTCCCTCGGGCCCGGTCTTGCGCCGATCGGCCGCGGGTCCCAGGGCCAGTGAGCGAATTCTGGCTCTGCTGAACGGGGAGGCCACCTCGGCGGGCGCCGGCATGGAGTTCGAAACCGAACATTCCACCCTCGCCGGCAAACTCGCCGCGCCACCGGAATCGTCGGGCGCAGCCGAGGGACCGGGCCGTCCTGCAGCGGCTCCCACGCCTCGTGCGTCATCGGCGGGCCCCCTACCGGACCTGCTCGTCCAATTGAAGAAGCCGAAGGTGGCGTTGATCGTCGCTGGTGTACTGGCCGTGCTTCTTATTGTGATACTCGTCTTCACCACGGGCGGCAAGGACAACTCTACCGGCTCGGTGGCGGTGATCACTCCGGTCAGCGCCGCGCCGCCGCAGTCCGCGCCAGTGACGTCCACGGCGCCGGTCGACTCGACTATCCAGGTGAAATCCGCGCAGTCGCACTGCCCGCCGGGTGGCACACCCGGGATGGACGCCTTCGCCGGTGATGGCGGTAAGGCGTGGTCGTGCGCGCGGGCCTTCAACGTCGACGGTCAGGTATTGACGATAAGTCTCGGCAAGACCTATACGGTGGACTCCATCGGGATCGTCCCCGGCTGGGATCACGTCGGCCCCGACGGCACCGACGAATGGACGAAATACCGCACCGTCAGCCGGGTTTCGTACCGATTCGACGACCCCGACGCCACCACCTACACCCAGCAGACCATGGACCAGCGCACCCTGGTGGTCACGAAGATCACTCCGCCCGTACAGGCCGACAAGGTGGTGCTGACGGTGCTGGAGTCCAAGGGTGATCCATCGGTCAACACCACCGCTATCTCCTCGATTGTGATCACGGGACATTGACTCTGCCGCATGTGATTTGCCAGTACTGCTCGCACCGCGCCGACGCCGCGGCCTCGTTGTGCGGGCATTGTGGTGCGCCGCTGCCTGGCATGCAGCCGGTGTTGCACGCGGCCGAACATGCCGGGGCCGCGGCGGGGAAGGCCGTCGGAACCGCGGCGGGACTCGCGGGAAAGGCCGGCAGCGCGGCCGCACCGCTGGTGAAGAAGGGTTTGAAGCTGGGATGGCGTGCATTGTTCGCGGTATTCGGCATCCTGGTGGTGTTCATCGGCGCCATGGTGAAGTCCTGTGGGGGCTTGCCCTCGGCCGGTCACGTCTCAGTTACCGAGGCGCTGCCGTCGTTGCTGCGCTCGGCCGCGTCATGTGAGCCGTACAGCGCCCAGGGCGTCGACAAATGCGTGATCACGTCGGGCAGCGCACTGCTGGCCGGCGGTATTACCGCCGGCCAGGATCTCACCTTCTATATGCAGCAGCACGATCCGCACGATCAACTGACCGCTACCATCGGCCGTTGGCGAACCGCGGGCGGCACCATCCTGTCCGACACCGCCGTTTTCCTGGAGATCGGTCCGACCCAAACGGTGTGGTACGCCGATACCCGCAGCGGGTTCCACTTGGAGACCGGCACATTCGCCAGCCTGTCGGCTGCGGAGACCTTTTTGATGCGCACGGGATTGGCGACCTGAGGTTCCATCCAGCTATCTCCGGGCTCCATCACCTCCGGTCTGCGCGGACGTCGTCGAGTTCCGCGAGGTTGGCGGTGGCAGCCTGCGCTACCTCGGGTGGAGCGGCGGTGATGACCGTGTCGAGCATGTTCTGTGAGGCTTGAAGTTCTTCGATCGCGAGCGTGATTCGCAGCCGCTCCTGCTGGAGTTGGGCGACCAAATCGGAGCAGACGGGCACCAGACGCTGATCATCCTCGCGGACGCACGGAAGAACCTGAGCGATCGTAGCGGTAGTGAGACCTGCGGCGAGCAGGCAGCGGATACGACGCACCGTTGCGATGTCTTCCTCGCTGTAGATCCGGTAACCACTGGCCAGGCGCGCGGGCACGAGCAGTCCTTGTTCTTCGTAGTAACGCAGCAGTCGCTCGCCCACTCCAGTCCGCCGGACCATTTCTCCGATACGCATGTGACCTACACCTCATCACGTTGACTCTCACATACATGTCAGACTCTACCGTTGTCGCGTGGCAAAAAATTCTGCGATCTCATCGACAGCGGATGCTTCGTCTGCCCCGGTGACAGGCCGAGGTGCTTTGGCGGTTCTCACAGCGTGCGTGTTCATGGTTGGCACGGCTGAGTGGGTGATGGTGGGACTCTTGCCGGATCTGTCGGCGGATCTGCGCGTGCCGCTGCCGGTCGCGGGTTCGCTGGTGACCTGGTACGCACTGACCGTTATGGTCGGCGGCCCGGTGGTTACTGTGCTGACCCTGCGTGCGCCTCGCAAGACAGTGTTGCTCGGGCTGGTCAGCGTGTTCGTCCTGGGCAACGTGATGGCGGCGCTGGCCGGCGGGTTCGGGATGCTGCTAGCCGCCCGAATGATTACCGCGCTGACGCACAGCACGTCCTTCGCGGTGGCCTTGGTGATCGCCGTCTCAATGGTTCCCGAGGTGTATCGCGGCCGGGCGATCGCTGTCGTCGCCGCGGGCTGGAACCTCGCCACCGTGTTCGGTGCCCCGTTGGGGACGTGGATCGGGGACAGATACGGCTGGCGTGCGACGTTCTGGGGTGTCGCTGTATTGAGCGTCCTGGTTCTCGTCGCGGTGGCGGTCCTCGTCCCGCCTCCGCGGCAGGAAACACCGCTAATGCCGCGTGCTGAAATGGGCGCGCTGCTCAACCGCCGAGTGGCCACGGTATTGGCGATCATCATCGTGGCGCAGGCCGGGCTGTTCACTCTCTATACCTACATCACTCCGCTTCTGGGTGGGGTGAGCGGCTTTGGGACACAGGCGATCGCGGCGTTGCTGGCCGTGTTCGGTGCCGGTGCGCTGGCCGGCAACGTCCTGGGTGGTCGATTGGCCGATCGCGCGCCATGGCGTTCGTTATGCGCGCTGCTCACCGCCCTGTCGGCCATACTGGCCGTATTCGCGATTACCAGCCATTACAAGTGGGCCGCTGCCGCGACCATGCTCGCGCTCGGTGTGATCGCCGCGGCCCTCATCCCCCTGCTGCAAGAACGGGCGCTGGTTGCGGCACCCGCAGCACCGACCCTGGTCACCGCAGTTGGCGCCTCCGCTTTCAACTTGGGTGTCGCGGCTGGGTCCAAGCTCGGCGGCCAGGCACTCGATGCCGGTTTCGGATCGGCCGACCTGACGTGGATCGGCGCGTTGGTGGCCGTCGCCGCAGTGCCCTTGGCCGCCCGCGCCGCCCTCCATCGGCCTGCCGCCTCGGGCACGCCGCCACCGGTCGCGAACTCAGCTGCCACCCCCACGAACTGTTGACGCCCGTTGCTTGTGAGAAATACACTTCCGAAGGAGAATTCGCATGTCCACACCTTCCCTTCCCGCTTCTTCACTCGGGCGCAGTGTCCGCGGATCGGGTCCCGGCATACTGCTCGCCCACGGCGCCGGCGGCGGGATCGAGCCCAACTACGGCCCGATTCTGGACGGTCTCGCTGATCGCTACACAGTCGTCGGCCCCGATTACCCGGGCACGGGTCGTACTTCGCGTACGAGCGAACCGCTGACCCTGAACGGGCTGGCGGACGATCTGGTTGCCGCCGCTGTGGAGGAGGGCGTGAAGTCGTTTGCCATCGTCGGATACTCGCTGGGCAGCCCCGTGGCCGTCCGCGCGGCCACCCGCCACCCCGAACACGTGACAGCGCTCGTGCTCACTGCGGGCTTTGCACACCCCAACCCGCGGATGTTGCTCGCAACGCGGATGTGGCGGGAACTCCTAGCGGCGGGCAACCCCGAGCGCTTGGCCGCGTTTTTGTTCTTGATCGGCGTCGGCGCGCCCTTCCTGGACGAAATCGGGCGAGATGACCTCGACGCTGCGCTAAAGGCGACTGCGGCAACCCTGCCGCCCGGTACACCGGAACACCTCGACCTGGTCGACCAGATCGACGTGCAAGCCGACCTCCCGCAGATCCGGGTGCCGACGCTGGTAATCTCGACCAGGCACGACAGCCTAGTTACGCCCTTTCACCATCAAGAACTCGCTAACGGCATCCCCGGCGCCAAACTCACCGAGGTTGCCAGCGGCCACCTGCCTTTCGCGGAGTGCCCTGATGAGTGGCTAGCCGCCATCCGCGACTTCCTGGACGGTATCTATTCCTGACCGTATCGTCGGTCCGGCGGGTTGCTCACTTCGGAGTCGGTCGAGTTCCGCTCGGAGCCAGACGATTTCGCGCTGCAGCGTCTGAATGCAGACCAGTGCAACGCCGCCGGCATCAACGTCGTAGATCACCTTGTCGGTGTCGCCGAGGCTGAAAGATGGCTTTTCCAATCCTGGGGCATTGGACCCAGGTGATGCACCTGGGGCGGTTCCCATTCGTATCGCCAAGTACAGGGCACGAGCTCGAAGTGTACGAAGTCCGGCAGTGGCCTGGTACGGCAATTACCACACGAGGGTCTGACGAATAGTCCACCGACCATCAGATCGACGCCCTGCGCGCGGCCGGAGTCGGTGACGGCGCTCACTGAAATTCCCCACTGACGCTCACCGAAATTCCCCATTTGTCCCGTGTGGCTCCGCCGTGAAGGGCGGGCCTCCTTCGATGCTGGTGGTTACCACACCTGACCAGCGTTTTTCAT
>Ga0185299_10000430_pt1 | contig 114782 bp, 107 predicted proteins | sample PaiPotPPA55metaG_FD_128002 | JGI IMG/M metagenome (GOLD analysis project Ga0185299, IMG submission 128002) | Iron sulfur acid spring bacterial and archeal communities from Banff, Canada, to study Microbial Dark Matter (Phase II) - Paint Pots PPA... ... | reverse complement strand
GTGGAGCGCCGCCCACCGGGGCGGGTTACCTGAGCTCGAGCATCTAACGACGGATGCCCAGGCTTTGAATCAGGTTCTTGTACCTTTCCGGATTACGGCTTTTCAAGTATTTCAAAAGGCGACGGCGTCGGGCGACCATCGACAACAAGCCCCTGCGGGAGTGATGATCTTTACCGTGTAATTTGAAATGATCCTGGAGCTGCAGAATACGCTGGCTCAGGATGGCTACCTGTACTTCTGGCGACCCGGTATCGGTGTTGTGGACTCGAAACTTCGTAATCGTCTGTGTCTTCGAATCAGTCGCCAGTGCCATTCTCGAATCGATACTCCTCGTCTTGTCTTAATCTTTTTGTACGCTAACTAGGATAGCATAAAGCCGCCGGAACCCGCTTTGGAACCGCTTTCCGCCTTTCTGGCTCCTGTCTCCTGTCTTCTACTTCTTGGTCTCCTGCTCGCGCTCCTCCACCATCCGCTTCACGCGATCCAGCTCCTGCCGCAATTTCCGCTCCCGCAGCGCGATCGAGATGACGTATACAATCACCACCATCCAGGCGGCCAGGAAACCATAAAACATGAATGTGTAGTTGGATGTAGGCATGGCTTCCTCAGAAAGCGTGCGCGTAGCGGCGCAGCGAATCGATCTCGCGCTGCATCGACTCTTGGCGCATGCGGATGATCACCAGCGCGCTCGCGAGTAACAGTAAAGCCAGGAGGTTCCACCACAGCGGCGCTTCCATTCCGGGCGCCATACCTCCGCCGCCTCGGATTTCCAGTACCGGACCGGGATGCTGCGTGCGCCACCACTCGATCGATTTCCACACGATCACGATGTCAATCGCCGCGAAGATCGAAAGCACCGCACCCAGCCGGGCTCGTGTCGTCGGATCGTCAATCGCCCGCCGCAGCATGAAGTACCCAACGTACAGCAGCCAGCACACGAAGTAAGAAGTGATGCGAGGATCCCAGGTCCACCAGATGCCCCAGATGATCCGGCCCCAGATGCTGCCGGTGATAAGCGTAATGGTGGCAAAGGCCAGCGAGACCTCGTTAACGGCCGCGGCGAACGCATCGAACCGGAGGTCTTTTTTCATCAGGTAGCCGACGCCAGCGAACATCCCGATGTAAAACCCCGTGAAGGACGTTAGCGCCGAGGGAACATGGAAATAAATGATGCGGAAGGCCGCGCCCTGGTTCAATTCGTCCGGAACCTGCAAGAACATGGTGTGCAGGTTCCAGGCCAGGATCAAGCCGGAGAGCGCCGACAGCGCCAAGATTATTTTCACGCGCATATTCTTACCCCACTAATACGATTTCAACCAATGCTAAAGCCAGAATAGTAAATATCACGTCAAAAGCAACCAGGAGACGGAACCAGATCTGGTTTTCGGCTCCCAGGGGTTCGCCTGCAATGAGCACGCTGCTCAACTGAATCGCGCCCATCAGCGCCGGAATCAGCATGGGATAGATCAGAGTGGGCAGCATCAGCTCGCGCAGCCGCAGATTGACCGTCATAGCGCTGAACAGCGTCCCGATTACGGTGATCCCCCAGGTTCCCAGCAGCATGACCAGGAACAAAACGGCCAGTTGCCGCGGCAAGCGAACATTATAGAAAATGGCGAAAATCGGCAGGCAGATACATTCCACGATGACCAGCAGCACGTAGTTGGCCACGCACTTGCCAAAGAAGATCTGCGCCCCACTGGCCGGAGACGCGATCAGCGCATCCAGACAATCATTCACCAGTTCCCGCGCAAAGCTGCGATTCAGAATCAACGTACCGGCGAACGCGAACACCAGCCACAGCAGGCCGCCGGCAATCTCGCGGACCTGGTCGGACCCGGGGTCAAAGGCGAAGCTGAACAACAGCAGGATCACGAGCGCGAACGACAGCGACGCGTTCACGGTCTCCTTGCTGCGGACCTCCGAACGCAGATCCTTAGCGGCCACCGCCCACGCCTGGCGGAAAAAGTTCATGCTTCCCCGTAGTTACGATACAGCCAGCCTGGATCCTCCGCCATTTCGCGGGTCCGTTCCCCGCGGAAAGCCAACTTGCCGCGATTGATGAGGGCGACATCGGTGGCCAGCTCCAGCGCCTCGCGTAATTGGTGGGTGGACAAGATGACGGTGTGTCCCTGCTGAAGTGCCGACTTAAGCAGTTCCTGCAGCACTTTAATGGCACGATCGTCCAACGCGGTGAAAGGTTCGTCCAGCAATAGCAGCGACGGATTGTGCAGGAAGGCCCGGGCCACGGCCAGCCGCTGCCGCATGCCGCGCGAAAATTCGCGGACCAGCCCGTCGCGCACCCGGTCGAGACCGGTGCGTTCCAGCCACTCCCTCGCAGTCTTGTTGGGATCGGCGATTCCGTACAGGCGGGCAAAGAGCCGTAGGTTTTCGTACGCAGAGAGCTCTTCGTACACTCCGATGCCATGTCCCAGAACACCGATCTTTTTACGCGTGATCTCTGCCCGTGCGTCTTTTCCCAAGATGGTGACGCTTCCTCGGGCGGCTTTGGATAATCCAGCCAGAATTCGAAGCAGCGTGGTCTTGCCGGCGCCATTGCGGCCCAGCAGCGCCAGACACGCACCGCCGTCTACAGTGAAACTAATGTCGCGTAGTGCGGGGTAATCGCCAAAAAATTTCCAGACACCCTCAATCGCGACGGCGCTCATGTTCCTTTAGAACTGCTCGTCGAACTTCGATACAGAAGAACTGATCCCAGGCCTAGAATCCCGAACGCCATGCCTAAGATCCAATACAGCCGGTCGTAAATCCGAGGCTTCACCTCTTGAATGGTCGGCATGCCATTGTCCTCATCGGACGACGCGGCGCCCGGCTGCTGCAGCGATCCGGTACCCTCCACCTCCACCTTGTAGCTGGCGCCCTTGATCTGGTAGATGGTGGCCTGCGTCTTGGGCTCCTGTCCGGCAAGCTCGATGTTGTCGCCCTTCAGCGTGACACCATTCGGAGCCACCAGATCGGACGCGCCTTCCGTATGCAGAATCTTGCCCGAAAAAATCAGCGGATTCGTCAACGGGACGACGTAGTTCAGATCGAAACGAGTGTCGCCCGGCTTGATCGGATAATCGACCTTGTAGACATTTGCCTCCGTGGTCTTTTCAGCCGGCCGCTGGATCGGCATTCCGCCCGGCGCGTTGATGGTCACGCTGACTTGGCCTTTAGCCTCAGGAGGCAGGTAAAATCGAAAGCTCCCGTTGGCCGGGTCGTTATAAGTGACGCTCGGGTCGCCCTGATACAAGATGCCTTCGCTCACCGCCATCTCGCTCGCTCCCGGCTGCAGCACGATGAAATGCTGGCTCACCTTGGCGACTGGTTTGTCGGTGGAATCGAAGACTTGTACCTGCAAACCGCTGGTAGGCGTGCCGGGAACGATCATCTTGTTGTACAGCACACCTGCATGCAGCGCCTGCAGCAGCGTCGGACCCTGCAGTTCCTTATCGAACCGAAACTTGCCTTCCGCGTCGGTCTTGGTGCTGCCCAGCGCCTGCATCCCGGCCTGGCTCGGCCGCACCAGCGTGATGATGGCGTTCGGCTGCGGCTTTCCAGTGGTGGAGTTGATCACGACCCCGTCTACCGCGGCCAGTGCGGGGAGCACGAAGAGCAGGGCGCATCCAATGCGATTGATCACGCCATCGCCTTTCCGCATGCTCCGCAGAATTTCAATGGCAAGGGGAACTTCGCACCACAGTGAGGACAGGTATCGGAGACCTGTGCGGTCTGTTCAATTGACGCCTTCGCGGTTGGAGCCGCGGCGGCCTTCGCTTGTGCGGGCTGCACCGTATCGATCTCCGCCAGAACCTTCGCCAACTCTTTCTGCAAATCGACCTTGGTCTTCTGATAATCGGAATCTGAGAGCTTCCCCAGGCGATACTCAAACTGCAGGTCGCGCAGGTTCTCGTAGATCTGTGCTTTGCGTTGCTCCAGGTGCGCGGTGGGTGAGATCGCCGGAGTCTCGGGAACATCTTTGCCGCGTACGATCAACGTGAAAGCGATCGACCCCAGGGCAAGAAGAACCGCGACAGCGAACACCATCAATCGAGCTTTTCCACTTCCTTCTCGATCTGGTCGTGGTAGCGGTTGAATTCCGGATCATCGAAAGGCACAGCACCGGCCGCCGCATTCTTACGGCTGTATTTCCGGATCACGAACAAGACGAGAATTAGCCCAAGCCCCGCGGCGGTGTAAAACGACAGCGATCCGATCATGCCGGGCTGAACCGCTATTACATCCTTGCCCATCTCCTTCGCGAACCGATCCAGAATCGCCTGGTCGGACATCCCCGCTGCCTGCATCTTGAGAATCTTTTTCTTGTTGTCATAGCAAGTGCGGCAAGGATAAGGATCCATTCGGCAGGCCATGTTCGTCTTACAGCCACATGGACAAAGCAATTTTCCAGCCACCCGGTTGCAGGCTGGGCTCTCCATTTCCTCAGCGCTTTGCGCAAAGGCCGCGGCAGCGGCGAACACCAGTAAAATTAGGCTATTTCTCAACCGTCGCATGTTTTTGTGATACTCCAACCACCTGCGTGCGAGCATAGGACAACCGGATCTTGCTGGGGATCAGGCACACCAGTGTTCCTATCGCCAGCACCCAGAACCCAATCCAGATCCAGGACACCAGGGGGAACACATAGGTCTGCACCACGGCGCGCTTGTTATCCATGGACGGGCCCGCGAAGTTTATGTACAGGTCCTCGTTCAAGCGACGCCGGATGGCGACCTCGGAAGTCGGCTGCTGGCTCGACTTGTAAAAGCGGTGCTCCGGCTCCAGCGTGCCCAGCGATTTCCCTCCGCGGGAAATTTCCGCGATCAGCTTCTGCGATGCATAATTTTCGTTCTCGCTCGCCTGCACATCGGCGACCCGGACTGTATAGGGCCCTACCTCGAAGCTTTGCCCCGGAGCGACTTCCTTGGTGACATCCTTGTTGAACGCCGCGCCCGTGTAGCCGATAAACATGAACACGATGCCCATGTGCACCAGGTACCCGCCGTAGCGCCGTGTGTTGCGATGAGTCAGTTCCACTGCGGCTGGAATTAAGCCGGTGCCGCTCTTGGCACGAATCGCTGACGCACCCTTCCAGAACTCGGAAAAGATGGTCGTCGTGACGAACATACACAGACCGAACGACACCAGAGCATAAGGATGCTCGTACACGCCAAAGAGAGCCAGCACTACCATCAACGCCACTCCGGCGATGGACGGCCAGAAGAACGCGCGACGCAGGCTCTCCATCGAGCTTCTACGCCATGCGATTAGCGGACCAATGCCCGTCAGCAGCATTAGGCCGAACGCGATAGGGATGTTAATACGATTGAAAAACGGAGCGTCCACGCTGATCTTTTCGCCAGTCACCGCTTCCGAGATCACCGGGAACAACGTGCCCCACAGCACCGCGAAGCAGCTGGCCAGCAGAATCAGGTTATTGAACATAAAGCTCGACTCGCGCGAAACCACGCTTTCGAGGCGCGCTTCACTCTTCAAATAGGGCAGCCGGTCCAGAATCAGATAGACTGTCGCCGCCAACCCAATCGCCAGAAATGTCACGAAATAAGTTCCGATGGATGACTGCGCGAAAGCGTGCACCGAGCTCACTACGCCCGAGCGCGTCAGGAAAGTTCCGAAGATGCACAGGAAGAAGGTCGCGGAAATCAGAACCATGTTCCAGACCTTCATCATTCCCTTCTTTTCCTGCATCATCACCGAATGGAGAAATGCCGTCGCGGTGATCCAGGGAAGTAGCGATGCATTCTCTACCGGATCCCAGGCCCAATATCCGCCCCAACCGAGCACCGCGTACGCCCAGCCTTGTCCCAGCAGGATTCCGGTGCTTTGGAACAGCCAGGTCACGATTGTCCATCGCCGAGTGGTGTGAATCCACGATTCGCCGGGCTGCTTGGTGATCAGCGATCCCATCGCAAATGCGAAGGGCACCGTGAATCCGACGTAACCCAAATACAACATCGGAGGATGGATCACCATCGTCCAGTACTGCAGCAGCGGGTTCAAGCCTCGGCCCATGCCCTCGACGACATTGCCGCGGCCGGCGATCAACACCGAAAATGGGCTCAGCACGAAAGAGATCAGGATCAGGAAGAAGGTCTCGGTGGCCATCAGAACCGCGGTGACCCACGGCATCATGTCGCGAAACTTCCGGCGATTCATGAAGACGACAACCGCGGAGTAAGTAGCCAGAATCCATGCCCACAGCAACAACGATCCTTCTTGGCCGCCCCACCAAGCGGTGAACTTGTAGATGTTTGACATGGACTGGTCGGTATGCGCCGCGACATAGCCCAACCGGAAGTCTCCGACGATCAGGGAATAAATCAGGAGCCCGGAAGCGATGCTAAGCAGAATCCAAACCGAGTAAACCGCGCGCTCGGCACTCACTACCAGGAACGCATTCTTCTTGACCTTGCCGGCCACCGAGCCGATGACGGCGTATATGGCGAAACAGAAGGCCAGCAGTATCGAGAGAGCGCCTATATTTTCCATTCGAGCGTAGTTCCTCTGAATTGATTCAGGCGCTTTCGCCTGTCCTGCTGATTGCTATATGCCGGCTTGACTGGAGTCCTTCTTCAACTGCGGCTTGGCTTCATACTTCGACGCGCACTTGGCCTGGATCTTGCTGGCTTGGAATACTCCATCGGCGCCCAGCTTTCCGTCAGCCAGGGCCTGCGCATCATCTTTAAAGGTATCCGGCAGCGGATCGATCCCGCGGTACACAATTTTGAGCGTCATATTGTCCTGCTGCCTCTTGTTGGGATCCTGATGGATCACAAAAGATACTTCGGAGCCGCTGCGCACAATCGATCCGGCTTGGACAAAGCCATCCACGCGAACCCGCTTGACCTGCGCCTGATCGCCCATTTGTTTAAGCTCGGAGATCGTCTTGAAGTAACTCTTGCTTTCGTTCGTGCCTCCGACGGCCAACCACGCCAGGACACCAATCACGGCAACCACGATGGCCCCAAACTTCACGTAGGTATTCATGCTTTGCTCCTGAATCTCCAGTATACCGCCATAGCAATCGCGGGACCATGCCGATTTGCGCTTCGCATCTCATTGCAAATCAATAACATATACGTTCATCCGCCCGCGTGGCACAGAACACACGCGGCATTCAGCGCCTCCGGGGTGTGCGCCGCCTTCGAAACCCGAGGTGTCATATTGTACTTATGCATCACCAGCGCGAAGACGAGCAGGGTCGCGAGAACCAGTAACGCACCCACTCTTGCTCGTGGTGCAGGCACTCTTGCATGCCGTATTGGAACTCGCGCCGGCACCTGCGAATCCTCAATCCTCTCCCACAACTCCTCCGGCGCCGCCACCCGGTCCAAATGCGTTTTCAAAACTTCATCGATCTCCGGCTTATACACGCCTACCTCCTCGCACTCGAAAATGAGCCAATCGCCTCTCCAGCGCTCGGTGCGCCCGATTCAGCCTAGATGCCACGGTGCCGGGCGAACATCCCAAAACTTCCGCGATCTCCTCGTACGCCAGCCCTTCGGTGTATCTCAACACCACCACAATCCGCTGCTCGGGAGGCAGCATACCGACGATATTCTGAACATCCTTCGCCATTTCCGCGTGCAGCAATCCCTCCAGGGCACTCTCGGAAGGAGCTCTAATCAGATCCAGAAGTCCATCGAAGAACGGCATATGCCGCCGGCCATGCCGCTGGTGATCCAGGCAGCGGTTCACCACTATCCGATACAGGTACGACTCGAAACTCGCGGCGCCCCGAAAATCGCGGATCGATGAGAACAACTTAAGAAAGGTTTCCTGAGCGATGTCCATCGCCGCCGATTCATCGCCGCAGTAGCGCAGCGCGATCGAATAAACCCGGTCCTGGTGGGCTTCGAACAGCAGTCGAAACGCGTCCCAGTCGCCGCGTTGGCAAGCCTCGATTACTTCCCGGTCGTTTGCGTCCAACACCATGCCGAAACCACTACTTTAGTAGACGATCGAGTGCCTTGGTTTCTTCCCGGTTTCTGGCCCGCGCGGTTATTCAGCTTTTTCTTATGCCTGTCTTATGCCTGGGCGACCTTGGATTGGTCACTTTGCCTGTCTGGTTGAAACAAGCGGGGGTAGGTACGATACATCCTTCGAGCCGTCTCCAGATCTTTGAGAAAGACCTGCTCGTGTTGCTGCAGTAATCCTTGAACGTTTTCAAAGTGGAGCTCGCCGGAAGCCCGCAACTGCGCCAATAACTCTTCCACGAAAGTCAGCAGCCAGTGCTCTGAATTGAGGCCAGCGGTCGAAAGAGCGATCGCCTCTGGATGCTCGAGTCGGCGTAAGGCGTCATGCACTCGGCTCATATTTGTAACGTGTTCTTTCTTATTCTTCACATTAGCTTGGCTTGCGCCAAGCCCACATCACCTCCGATCAATGGGACGTCAGCTGACCCAGGCGGACCGACCACGGCCGTGCTTCGGTCGACGCGAGTACGCTGAAACAAAACTAGATTAAGTCTCCTATTGTGCCGGACGTTCGCAAGTGAAAGCAAGTGACCTAACGGTTACATCGAATTTCGAAATGGTAAGACATCGAACTAAATTTAAGCAAGAAAACACCGCGCTATGTGCTACAACGTGTGCAGTGGACAACGTCGTTTACACCACGCCTGACGCCGGATATTTGGAAAAACGCAGGCTCCGGCGGCATGCTCGCGTCTTCCATCTCTGGGCGCTAGGCGTGGGCGCGGTGATCTCGGGCGACTTCTTTGGTTGGAACTTTGGACTTGCCAGCGGCTTCGGCGGCATGCTGGGGGCGCTGGCGATCATGACTTTGCTTTACATCGGACTTTGCTTCAGCATCGCGGAAATGTCCCCAGCTCTTCCGCACACCGGCGGAGCATATTCGTTCGCGCGCACGGCCATGGGTCCTTGGGGCGGCTACATCACGGGGCTGGCCGAGAATATGGAGTACATCCTTACCCCGGCCGTTATTGTCGTCGGTGTCGGGGGATATCTAGGGGCGATCTTCGGAACCCCGGCTGTGTATGCGCCGCTGTGGTGGCTGGCTTGTTATGCCATCTTCGTGGCCTTCAACGTCGGTGGCGTCGAAATGTCTTTCCGCGTGTCCATCATCATCACCCTCTGCGCTCTCGCGATCCTGGTTGTTTTTTACATCGGCGCCGCGCCGCTCTTCAGCCTCAATCGTTGGGCACTGGAAGGTGGGCCGTGGCTTCCTAAAGGCTGGTCCGGGATTCTCACAGCTCTACCGTTCGCGCTTTGGGTCTATCTGGGCATCGAGCAATTGCCGCTCGCCGCCGAGGAAGCACATGACCCGGCGCGCGACATGCCCAAGGGCATACTGCTCGGTCTGGTGACGCTGATCCTCTGCTCGTTCCTCACCGTAATCCTCAACGCTGGGATCCCGCCCGGCTCGAGCAAGATCACGACCTCCACTGAACCTCTGTTCCTCGGTTTCCGCGCCATCTTCGGTCAGGGGATGCGCGCGAGGCTCTTGGCGCTGTTTGCGTGCACCGGCCTGCTCGCCAGTTTTCACACCATCATCTATGCTTACGGCCGCCAGATATTTTCATTGTCGCGCGCCGGCTATTTTCCGAGCTGGCTTTCGGTGACGCATGGGCGACGCAAGACACCGCATCGGGCTTTGATCGCGGGGTCCGCGCTTGGTTTCGCCGCCGCACTCACCATTCAGCTTGCCGGCCAGAACAGCCCGGTGGGCGCCGTACTGCTCAACATGGCCGTCTTCGGCGCAGTGTTGGCGTATATCTTGCAAATGCTTTCGTTTATTTTGCTGCGCCGAAAATTTCCACGGATGTCCAGACCGTATGTAAGCCCGGTCGGCATAACCGGCGCCGTGATTGCGATGGTCATAGCTGCCGCAACGCTGGTTAGTCTATTTCTCAACCGCGACTATAATCTCGGCGTGATCGGCGCGGCCATCTGGTTTGTCTGCGGCATCGCGTATTTCGCTTTCTATGCCCACCGACGCCTCATTCTTTCGCCCGAAGAGGAATTTGCGCTGGCGCAGCAGCAACGGATCGAACAAGGGGCGCGCGTGTGAGCGGGTATTCGCACACGGTCGGGAGCGTCGTTTACCGGTTCGGCGATTTGAAGACATTGCTCGCGAAGGCCACGCCCGCGCGTTCCGGTGACGATCTGGCGGGTCTTTCGGCCTTGAGCGCCGAGGAGCGCGTGGCCGCGCAGATGACGCTGGCAGAGTTGCCATTGGCAACTTTCCTCGCCGAGCCGCTCATCCCATATGAATCGGACGAAGTATCGCGCCTCACCTTCGACGAGCATAACTCAGCCGCCTTTGCGCCAGTCTCGCATCTCACCGTCGGCGATTTTCGCGACTGGCTGCTCAGCGATCAGGCTACGGGCAATGTTCTCGAAGCGCTTGCACCGGGTCTCACGCCCGAGATGGCCGCGGCAGTTTCCAAAATCATGCGCCTTCAGGATCTGGTTTCCGTGGCGGCTAAGATCCGCGTTATCACCCGCTTTCGGAACACGATTGGCTTGCCGGGGCGGCTTTCTACGCGGCTGCAGCCCAATCATCCCACTGATGATCCGAAAGGTATCGCGGCTAGCATCATCGACGGGCTGACTTACGGCAGCGGCGACGCCGTGATCGGCATCAATCCCGTTTCCGATAATCTTCAAACGGTCGAAACTCTGCTCCGGATGCTTGATCGTCTGCGCGAGTCGTATCAGATTCCTGCCCAGAGCTGCGTGCTCGCCCACGTGACTACCCAGATGGAAGCGATGCGCCGCGGCGCTCCGGTCGATCTGGTCTTTCAATCCATCGCCGGTACTCAAGCAGCCAATACCGCCTTCGGCATCAACATAGCGATGCTCGAAGAAGCGCGCGATCAGGCGCTCGAACTGAAACGCGGCACTGTGGGCCATAACGTCATGTATTTCGAGACCGGGCAGGGCAGCGCGCTCTCGGCTAATGCTCATCACGGTGTCGACCAGCAGACATGTGAGTGTCGAGCCTACGCCCTGGCCCGTCACTTTCAGCCAATGCTGGTGAATACAGTAGTTGGATTCATCGGTCCGGAATATCTCTACGATGGCAAACAGATTGTGCGCGCCGGTTTGGAAGACCATTTCTGTGGGAAGCTCCTCGGCTTGCCCATGGGTTGCGACATCTGCTACACCAATCACGCCGAGGCGGATCAGGATGACATGGATACGCTGCTGACCTTGTTGGGAGCGGCCGGGGTTAACTACATCATGGGCGTTCCGGGCGCCGATGACATCATGCTCAATTATCAGAGCACTTCGTTTCACGATGCGCTTTATCTACGCAGCATCTTCGGACTACGGGCAGCGCCTGAGTTCGAAGCTTGGTGTGCCAGAGGCGTTCCTGCCTGCGCTGGCTTTCTCGATTCATGAAGTCTCTTCGCGAGTTCACTCCCGCCCGCGTCGACCTCGGCCGCACCGGTCACAGCCTCCCGACTTCAGAGCTGCTCGATTTCCAGCTCGCGCACGCCAAAGCGCGCGACGCGGTCCACTTGCCGCTGGATGTGACTTCTCTAATCCTCGAACTCAAGCAGAAGAACATCCCCTGCGTGATGCTCGCGAGCGAGGCCAATGATCGTATTACATATCTTCATCGACCCGACCTTGGCCGGCGCTTGAACGCCGAATCGAGGGAGCAGTTGGCGCCTCTGAAATCTGAGTACGATGCTGCATTCGTGATCGCCGACGGGCTTTCCGCGTTGGCCGTGCACCGCCATGCCGCACCGCTGCTCGAACTGGTTCTCGCCAAGCTGGACTGGAACATCGCGCCGGTCGCGATCGTCGAGCAGGGCCGCGTGGGAATTGGCGACGAAATAGGTGAGTTGTTGGGTTCGAAACTCGCGGTCGTGCTCATTGGCGAACGTCCGGGGCTAAGCTCGCCCGATAGCCTCGGCATTTATCTAACCTGGCAGCCGCGGGCCGGCTGTACCGATGCCGACCGAAACTGCATCTCCAACATCCGCGCCGAAGGCCTCGGCTACGGTCTGGCAGCGCACAAATTACTTTTCTTGATGAACGAATCGAGGCGCTTGAAACTTTCAGGAGTGCAACTTAAGGAACGTGCGCCGCAGCTCCTGGATTCAAGTGTTTGAAGTAGCCCAAATCATCGCCGGTGAACATCTTGGTGATGAACATGATTTGGCCGGTGTGCTGCGCGAAATGCTCGACCACTTGATAGATTGCTTCCATCGTTGTGACTTCGTGATTCTGGATCGTCACTTTCTCAAGTAGACGTGCCCCATCGAAATTTCCAATGATGCCGATTGCATCAGAAACAGTCTGGCGGGCGCGCTCGATCAACTCCGCCGGTTCCAGGCCCCCGCGCGCGGCAAACTCGCCGTCACGATCCCGCTGGTCGGCCAACTCGCCGATTCCGAAACCGATCCATTGGCGAACATTCCCGCACAGATGCAAAACCAGGTTGCCGACTGAGTTCAGGTTGTCCGCATTGCGCGTCCAGATCTGCTCGTGGTTGAGCCGGCCAACGCAATCTTCAATGCGGCTTCCCGACCGGCGCAGGTTTTCGGCCGATATTCTGAGAAAGTCTTTCTCGATCACAATACCTCTTCCGACCAGTTCTCCAGGATCGACTTGACCTTGCCGGTATACTGATCGGCCACCGAGCCATCAATCAGCCGATGATCGAAGGTAAGCGCGAGATAAGCCACCGAGCGAATCGCGATCGCGTCGTCCACAACCACCGGAATCTTTTCAACCGAACCTACGCCCAGAATCGCCACCTGCGGCTGGTTGATGATGGGCGTCGCAAAAACGCTCCCGAAGCTGCCGAAGTTAGTAATAGAAAACGTCCCGCCCTGCACTTCATCGGGCTTCAACTGCCGCGAGCGGGCGCGCGTGGAAAGATCAACGACGGCGCGCTGCAATCCGGTGACGTTCCTCTCATCGGCGTTGCGGATTACGGGCACGATCAAGCCGTTTTCCAGCGCCACCGCGATCCCGATATTGATTTCGTTGTGATAGATGATGTTGTTCCCTTCGATGGACGCGTTGACGACGGGATAAGCCCGAATCGCCTCCACCGCCGCCGCGATCACGAACGGCAGGTAAGTGAGCGAATACCCGTAGCGCTGTTGGAATTCCGCTTTGTGGCGCTCACGCATCTTGGCGATCTTGGTCATATCGGTCTTGTGGACCGTGGTGACGTGTGCCGAGGTGCGCTTGCTCAGGATCATGTGCTCGGCGATCTTGGTGCGCATCGTGCTCATCGGCTCGACGCGGGCTCGCGGCGCTTCCGCTCTAGGCATCGGCGCAGTTGGTGACGGTGTGGCGGGTGCAGGCGCAGCGGGACGAACTGGAGCCGCTGCTACCGGTGCAGGTGACGGAGATTGCGCAGGTGCAGGCGGAGCCGGGGCGCCAGCTTGCGCCATCGTGCGCGCTCCCTGCGCTGACATGTAAGCTTCCAGATCCTGTTTCGTGATGCGCCCGCCTCCACCGGTGCCTTTCACCTGGCGCAGATCGATTCCGTACTCGCGCGCCATCTTGCGGACCAGTGGCGAAAGGGCTCCCGCTTGCGAGTCCCCATCCGCTTGTGCGGCTGCCGCCGGCGGTTGACTAGGGGTTTGGCTAGGGGGCTCGGCGGCTAATGGAGGCTCTGGCTGCGCGTCCGGCTCGGCGATGGGTTCGGCGGCTTTGGGAGTTGGAGCCGCAGCGGGTGCCGGTGCTGCAGCTGCGGGCGCTTGTTTGGCAGCCGCCGGCGCTGGAGCGGACGCGCCATTCCCGGCGCCTTCCTCGATCCGGCCGACCACGGTGCTGATCGCGACCGTCTTGCCCTCTTCCACCAGCACTTCTTTCAACACACCGGCCGCAGGCGACGGAATCTCGGTGTCCACCTTGTCGGTTGAAATCTCGAACAACGGTTCGTCGCGCTCTACGTGCTCCCCCGCCTTTTTAAGCCACTTGGTCAGCGTGCCTTCGACGATACTCTCGCCCATCTGGGGCATTACGACATCAGTCATGAAATTGTCTCCGTCAATGTTGGAACCACTCCCTCGCGGTCATGGCTCAGTAGTTCGAACTGGAAATGTCTAGCGAACTGGTGCGTCAGCGCGGCGACCACATCGTCGCGGCGTGCATAAGACCCCAGCTGCTCCATGGACGTAACCGGTTTGGTAATTCCGCACGGCACGATGTATTGGAAATACTTCAAATCCGTCGTATGATTTAGAGCAAAGCCGTGGGAGGTGACCCAGCGGCTGATATGAACGCCGATCGCGGCCACTTTCCTGCCATTCACCCACACGCCCGTGCAGCCCTCCAGCCGTCCCGCCTGAATGCCAAACTCGGCCAGCGCGTCGATGATCACTAACTCGACGGCCCGAACATAAGCGACTACGTCACGCTTCCATTCTCTCAAATCGAGGATCGGGTAGCCGACAATCTGACCAGGGCCGTGATACGTGATATCGCCGCCGCGATCGCTGGCATGAAACTCGATCCCCGCGCGACCGAGCACTTCTTCGCTCGCCAGCAGATTCTCTCTGTGGCCATTGCGCCCTAGCGTGATCACATGCGGATGCTCCACGATCAGAAGCTGATCGGGGATCAGCCCTTGCTTGCGTTGCTCGACCAAGTCTTTCTGAATAGCGAGCGCTTCCGCGTAACTGGCGCGCCCCAGATCTCGAAACTCGCAGACGCGCATCTCACGCATTGATGGTGAGGCCGTACACATTGTTGAAGGCTTCGCCCATGGCTTCGTACAGCGTCGGATGGGCGTGAATGGTGTTCATCATGGTCTCGACCGTCGCTTCGGCTTCCATGGCCGTTACCGCTTCCGAGATCAGCTCGTAGGCTTCCGGCCCAATAATATGGACGCCCAGGATCTCGCCGAATTTCTCGTCGGCCACCACTTTGACGAAGCCCTCATGGCTGCCCAAAATGCTCGCCTTGCTGTTGGCGGCGAACGGGAACCGTCCGATTTTCACCGCATGACCCTGCGCGCGCGCCTGCGCCTCAGTCAATCCCACGCTACCGATTCCCGGCTCGGTATAAGTGCAGCTTGGAATCCGATTCCGATTGATCGGCTTCGCGGGTTTGCCGGCCATGTGAGCCACCGCGACCATGCCTTCCATTGTGGCGACGTGAGCGAGCTGCGGCGTACCGGCCACAACATCGCCGATCGCATAAACACCCGGCTCTCCGGTGCGCTGGAACTCATCCACCTTGATGAACTCGCGATCCAGCACGACCTTCGTGCCTTCAAGACCAATGTTCTGCGTAAGCGGCTTGCGGCCGACCGCCACCAGCAGAGTCTCGGCCTCCATATCCTCGCGCTTGCCGTTGGGAAGCGCTACGCACAAGCGCACGCCCTGATCGGTTTTGGTGATGTTCTCGGCTTTGGCGCCGGTTTCGCAGCGGATGCCCGTCTTCTTGAAGTAGCGCTCCAGTTCTTTCGAAACATCTTCGTCTTCGACGGGCACAATCCGCGGCAACATCTCCAGCACCGTCACCTTCGATCCGAAACGGTTGAAGATTGAAGCGAACTCGACGCCCACCGCCCCGGCGCCGATAATCAGCATGCTTTTGGGAATCGCCGGCAGGTCGAGAATCTCGATATTGGTAAGAACCGTCCTTGCATCGGGCTTCAAACCGGGAAGCATGCGAGCTTCGGATCCGGTGCCGATGATGACATTCTTTGCTTCCAGCGTCTGCATTCCTCCGTCGGCCTTCACTTCCACCTGCACTAAGCCATTCGCGCCGCGCGGCTTTAGCTTCGCATAGCCCTTAATCCAGTCGACCTTGTTCTTCTTCATCAGGAACTCGACGCCCTTGGCGTGCTTGGCGACGATTTTGTTCTTCCGGTCGAGCACCTTGGCATACTCGATTTTCGGGTTTTCGCAGTGGATGCCTTCGTCGTTGGAATGCACAAAGTGCTCCCAGACATCCGCGGTATGGAGCAGCGCCTTGGTCGGAATGCACCCGACGTGCAGGCACGTGCCGCCGAGCTTAGGATCCTTTTCGATGATGGCGGTCTTCAGGCCGTACTGGCCCGCGCGAACCGCCGCCGAATATCCGCCCGGACCGCTTCCGATAACGATCAGATCATATGCCATTTTTTTCAGGATAGCATCCGACTTTCTGGATGCCAGGTTCTTTAGATGAAAGACAACCCGCGGACGATTCAGCCCGCCTCGCCCTCTTGCCTACACCAGTTGCTTCCAAAAGATCGCCGTATCGCACCATCTTCCGTCGGGAAACAGCGCATAGTTCGGGATCACGCCTGCTCTTGTCCATCCCATGCGCAGGTATAATCGCTCGGCTGTGTCTCCCGTGCAAGTGTCCAGCACCAGGAGAGTCCGGCCTTCCCGGACGCTGGCCTTTTCAGCGTTTTCCATCAGCCGGGCGCCGACGCCTTGCCCGCGGGCTGGCCTAACAACCAGTAACTTGGCGATGTCCGCTCGATGGGCTTGGTTTGGATACGTCGCTATAAGGATCTGGACGGTACCTACCAATTTGGAGTCGATAAAGGCTGCCAGTAAGATGCGGTCGCCCCGTGCAACGCCTTCAAACACTTTTTCGAAAAAAGATTCGGCTTCGGCTTTCGACAGTGATGCCATGAAACCCACCGACGCGCCGCCTTGCACACAGTCCAGCAGAACCTCGGCAAGCGCCCCCAAATGCTGACGCGCCTCGGTTGCAATCAAACGTCGAATCTCGACCATGAGAACAGATTACGACGATTCGCCTGCGCTCTAAAGCCGGATTGCGTCCTACACCCGGATCGCGACCACCGTCATATCGTCGGCCTGTTCCGCTTCGCCGGTGAATCGGTCGGTTGCTTCCACCAACAGGTCGATCATCCGCTGGGCTGTCAGCTCGCGGCACGTCCTGACAACCTTCGCTACTTCGGACTCGTTCCACATTTCGTCGTTGACGTTGGTCGCTTCGCTGATTCCATCAGAGAAACACAACACCGCGTCGCCCGGTTGCAGCAGCACCTCTCCTTGATCGTATTGGGAACTCTCCAACAGGCCTACTGGAAAGCCATCGCTGTCCAACCGCTCCACCTGGCCATCGGCGGATCGCAACAACATTGGGCGAACCTGGCCGGCGTTGACATAGGTTAGTTTGCGAGTGCGAACATCCAGCAATCCGCAGAATAGCGTGGAGTACTTGTCCATTGTGGTGAACGAATACGCTGCTTTGTTCAGATCTCCAATCAAAACCGCGAGGGAGGCCGGCGTCCTCACCAGCTGGGACCGTAGCGACGCCTGCATACTCGCCATCAATACCGCGGCCGCAATCCCTTTGCCGGAAACGTCACCTAGCGTGAAAAGCAATCCGCCTTCCGGCGTGGGCAGGAAATCGTAATAGTCTCCGCCTACGAAATTCGCTGAGCGGCAATAACCGGCGTAGTCCAACCCGGGAATCAGCGGATGGGATTGAGGCAACAAGTGCTGCTGCACATCGCGCGCGATTTCCATTTCCCGCAGCAGAAGCCGCGCCACCTCCGCTTCCTTTCGCAACCGCTGAGTTTCCAACGTGGATGCCGCATAGCTGCTGCATAATCCCAGCAGGTCGACGTCTTCCGGCGAGAATCCGCCAGGTTTGTTGAGAACTTGCAGAGCGCCGATCGGTTTTCCGTCCACGCCGTGCAAAGGCATCGTCAGAACGGCTTTCGTAACATACCCGGTCTCGATGTCTACACTTCCCAGAAATCGTTCATCCCGCGCAGGATCATTCACAAGGATGGTCTCGTCCCTCGCGACCGAAGCCCCTGCCAGGCCTTGGCCGATTGGAATGTGCAACTCCCTGACACCGTCGGCGACCTTGGTCCACAGGCGATTATTCTTGGTATCCAGGAGCCAGATGCTACACCGGTCCGCTCCCACCAAGCCGCGCGCCATTCCCGCGTTCAGTACCAGCAATGCATCCAGATCCTGGGCAGCTCCGATTTTGGCTGCGTAGTCGAAGATTACACGGGAAATTCGATCCTTTGGGAGCATCGCTCGCTTTGTCGATTGAGTACTCATTGTGGCACCGGAAACCAGTCTACCGCTCTGATTCCGGCATTGCCCGCTGGTTTAGCGCTTCGCGGTGAGATCTAAGGAAAAGCTGGGATCGCTGGCGGTGCCCGTAATCTCGAAAGGCACCACGGTCACCGATTTTTTCTTGAGGAACGGACCCATCGCTTTTAATACTAAGGACTTGAAGCCTGTCTTCGTGTCCGCCAGCTTGCCGTTGGTATGAAGAACACCTCGTAGACTTATTTTGTTATCCAGGAGATTGTAAGTGCCCTCCATTTCCGCAAAGGTTCCGGGTTCGGTAAACGAGATCTTAGAAAGCTTTGCAATTCCTCCGTTCGCAGAAACGTGGCCCTTCAGATTAGAAAGCACAACGGACTGATCCGCTTCCTCCTGTTGCTTGCTCTCGCCACGCGCGCTCTCGGCGAGTCGGTTTACCGGCAGCTGGATCTCACGGTTCGTGAAGTGGCCGCCGCCAATTCCAAATTCACCATCCAGACGGAGCCGCCTCAGGAATGACTGTGAACCGGGCGGCAACTCCACCTTGGTCTGGAACCGAACATCGCCAACCTCTGCGGGTCGGATCGAACCCGTGACGAGATGCAGAAGATCCTCTACGCGGCCTTGGGGGACGCTAACGGTGAGCATCACCGTTTTTCCGTGCTGGCCCGCATGGCCTTTTACGTCGCCTTGCGAAAGGACTGTCGTTTTCCTGAAATGCGATTCTACGCGGGTGAGATAAGTATCTCCGTTGGTTCCATCGATCACCGCATTAAAATTCGAAGCCAAATGATCCGGATGCTTGCTGCCGGAGACAGCGAAATCGGGCACATCCACACTCCCTTCGGCGTCGATATGGCCTAGCCTCCCGCTGAATTTCCCTTGCGAGGACAAAGTCCCTGCGATGCCTTCGAACACCCCCAGCTTGACGTGCTCATAGGTGTACGAACCCGAGAGCTGAGTGCTGCCAGGATCTTCATCGTTCCATGGACCGAATTGTCCATCGGAGCGGATATCGCCTGGGGGATCCGTATTCTTGAACCGTGCGTGGAACGTGACCGGGTCGTTCTCGGCCACGTGATTCAGTGTCAAGTGGTCGATTTTGAGGATGAACTTGTCCTCTTGCAGTTGCTTATCCAGGAACTCCACCACGGCGTTGTCGGTAGTGATTTCTCCGATTATAAGCGTCTTCCCGGAAACGCTGTTGGTGAGTGGAAACGTTTCTTGGGTGGCATTGGGATTCTTCGGCGGCACCCTGATATGCAATCCTGTCACCCGAACGTAATCGATCAGCTTGGTGATTCTGAACAAACCGGTGTAACCGGTGCGTAGCGTCAAAGTTTCGACGGTAATGAGCGGTGGCAGATCCTGACGTTTACGATGCAGGAAGTCGACACCCTCGGCCACGCAACCTGGTGGAAAGTAGGTGCCCCGGAATTTCCGGATACGCACTTGCCTGACGAAGCGATCCTGCAGCGTCTTTGCGACCGCCACTTCGGTGAACGGCCAGTTCAATGCGAGCAGAATTCCGGCCACCACTACCCATGCCACCACCACACCCGCGCCCACCAAGATCCAGCGCCGGATCCCCCGCCTCGTTGGCGCTGCCGCGGAACTTGTTTCAACCATTTTCATGAAAAGGAGATGACCACAGCAGCCGCTGGTCGACCGCGTGTTGGTGTGATGCGAATACCGGACTTGCGTTACATTTTCGACGGACGCTTCGCGCTCCGTCGACCGCAATTCAAGTTACAAGTGGCCTGCGGCTTTGTGTTGGGCTTTCTTTTGCCGCCGGGGCAGGCGGGATTTGTTCTTGGGAAGCAGCTTTCCCTTTTTCACGGATTTCGTCGATGGCTTGGCGACCGCGCCCGAAGCCTCGTTGTCTGACACAGCTGCCGTGGACTCTTTCTCGTCTGCTGTTTCTTTTCGTTTTGCCAAATGCCGAACCTCCACTCAACTGTAACCTGTTTGCGGTCTTTGCGCGGGATCGCTGAATGCCTTGACACCCTAGGCATTCATTTACTATCCTGATGTCTAGAATGCCTAGGCATAGCGAGAGCCCTCCTAGTAATGCCGATCTCCTCCAAGGAACACTCGACATGTTGATCCTAAAAGTGGCCGCCCTTCGACCGATCCATGGATATGCCATTGTCCAACGGCTCCAACAGATTTCCAAAGACGCGCTTCAGATTCGGCAGGGCTCTCTTTATCCCGCCCTTTACAGACTGGAGAATCAAGGTTGGCTCAAGTCAGAGTGGAAGACGACGGAAGGTGGTCGGGACGCGAAGTTCTATAGTCTGACCAAAACAGGGCGCCGGCAGCTTGATGCCGAGACTGCTGGCTGGAAGCGTCTATGCGAAGCGATTTCGTTAGTTCTCGAAACTGGAGAACGAGGAACTGGACAATGAGGTGGCGCTCCTGGCTGCAGCGGCGGCGCTGGGAACGGCGCATGGATGCCGAGTTGCAGTTCCACCTGGAGAACCAGATTAACGACTATGTGAAACAGGGACTAAGTCAGAAGGATGCGGAATTGCGTGCTCGTTACGAGTTCGGCCCAGTCGACCTGGCAAAAGATGAATGCCGGGACCAAAAACCTTTGGAACCGCTCGATCAGTTCCTTCGTGACGTTCGTTACGCCTCTCGTTCGCTTCGGAAGAGCCCGGGATTTGCCACCGCAGTGGTTCTGACTTTGGCGCTGGGCATCGGAGCAAATACCGCGATCTTCAGCGTGTTGCAAGGCGTTGCGCTCTCGCCGCTTCCTTACCACGAGCCGGACCGCCTGGTTCTGGTGGCGCTCTACAATCGAACACTTGGGTCTGCCACGAATCTTTCGTATCCTGACTTCCTCGATTGGCAGCGGAATTCCCACTCCTTCGAGCAAATCGCGGCGTTTAAGGGGCAGGGCTTCGATCTGTCGAGTCCCGGCGCGCCTGAGCACATCGACGGAAAGGAAGTCTCCTCGAATTTCTTCGGTACCCTGGGCGTAAAGCTGGGGCTCGGCCGTGATCTAACGCCGGAGGAAGATCGCACCGGCGGCGTGCCCGCGGTCGTTATCAGCAATCGTTTGTGGCAAGACCGTTTTGCGGGCAACCCGGCGACGCTCGGCAAGACCATCACTTTGGACGGCGTCGACTATACCATCGTTGGCGTTCTCCGTCCAGGCTTTGGTTTTGGAAACCGGCAGGCGGATGTTTACACAACTCTCGGGCGCACCGATTCACTGTTACGCAATGATCGTACGATCCACGACATAATCTGCGTCGCGCGCCTCCGGCGCCAAGTGAGCGTGGGTCAAGCGCAGGCGGAGATGAACGCCGTGCAGGACCATATCGATGAGCTCAATCCCAGCACAGAGCGAGGCTTGGGTACCTATATCCTGCCTCTGAGCAATTCTTCATCGGAGACGTAGAGGGGACGCTGGTGTTGTTGATGGGTGCGGTCGGGTTCGTATTGCTGATCGCCAGTGCAAATGTGGCTAATCTGTTGCTCGCGCGCTCGACAGTGCGCACACGGGAGTTTGCCGTTCGACTGGCTCTGGGGGCCAGCCGCTTGCAAATCGTGCGGCAATTGGTCACCGAGAGCTTGCTGCTCTCGATCATCGGCGGAGTAGTGGGACTGGGGATTGCAAAGTGGGGAATTCACTCGGTGCTGGCGGCGTCGCCTGGAGATGTTCCGCGCATCGACAACATCAGTGTGAATGCGCCAGTCCTTTTGTTCACGTTCGGTATTTCGACGATAGTTGGACTTGTGTTCGGCCTCTTCCCCGCACTGAAGAGTTCGAAAACCGACGTGCAAGCGGGGCTCAAGGAAGGCGGCCGTGGTTCAACTGGCGGCCATCAACGCGCTCAACGTGTTCTCGTTACTGTGCAAATTGCGCTCGCTCTGGTCCTGCTAACGGGTGGCAGCTTGCTCTTTCGCACGATTCACAACTTGATGGCGGTAAATCCCGGTTTCGAAACGCGGCAAGTCATTTCATTCCAAGTCGGACTTTCGCCGTCGTCAGTCACTACGCCTTCGAAGGTGCGAATTGCGTACCAGCAGTTAATCGACCGCATCCGGCAGATCCCCGGTGTAACGGCGGCCGATATTACAGCACTTCTTCCGCTGAGCCAACAGGACAACTCCGGTCCCTTCTGGGTCGGGTCGCACCAGCCCGCATCCATGGCGCAGATTCCTCGGGCGATCTATTATCCGATTGGTCCGGATTATCTCAACACCATGGAAATACCGCTTCTTCGCGGGCGCTCTCTAACCCGAGCGGATAACCTCGATTCAGAGCGAGTCGTGGTCATCGATAGCCTCTTGGCACGCGCGTATTTTCCTGATCGGGACGCCGTGGGTCAGAGCCTGACGATCCCTCATTGGGGCGCGGCTCTAAATGTCGCGGCTCGGGTGGTCGGTGTCGTGGGCCACGTTGAACACTGGGGACTCGATGGCTCGCTTGGCGAAAAACCGCAGATCTACTACTCCTTCTACCAGCTTCCCGATGACATTCTGCCAGTGTTTCGCCGGGAGGTCACTTTTGCTGTTCGCACGCCGCTGGATGCCGCGACTGTGATGCCCGTCATCAAGAACGTGGTCTACGAGGCAGGTAGCGACCAGCCAATTTACAACATTCACACCATGCAGGAGCTTGTTTCAAGCTCGATGGGGCGGCAACGTTTTCCGATGCTGTTTCTGGTCGCGTTTGCGGCCCTGGGGTTACTGCTCGCGTTCCTTGGAACTTACGGCGTAATTTCCTACTCGACTACTCGCCGCGTTCACGAGATTGGGATTCGCACGGCGCTCGGCGCGGCAAAGTCAGACGTTCTGCAAATTGTAATTGGCCAAGGTTTTAGGATCGCTCTTATCGGCGTAGCTACCGGGGTAGTGGCAGCTTTAATCCTGACCAGAGTCTTGTCGAGTTTCTCGCGCTTGTTATTTGGAGTTCGGGCGAGCGACCCGTTGACATTCATCGCTATCCCGTTGTTATTGATCAGCGCAGCTCTTCTGGCCTGCTATATTCCAGCGCGCCGGGCAGCACGGCTGGATCCAATGATCGCGCTCCGTCACGAGTAACAGTCGGGATCGTAATATCACGCTCACGACTAGTCGAGACGAAACTTGTGTCCAACTCGACTTGATTGTAGAATCGCTTGCTAGCTAGGATGGTTTAACCGAGAGCCGGAGTTTTCCTTATGCTACGACGAGATTTGCTAAAGCTTGTACCGCCCGTGGTCCTGATGCCGCAGTTAAAATCCGCGCCCCGTTTCAAAATCACCGACATCCGGATCGTGAACCTGAAGAGCGTTCGCGAAACCGGAAAGATGGAAGCAGCGTGGAATCCAGGGACCGTCAGCACACACCGCATTGGGGGAGGCTCGATCATCGAGATTCATACCGATCAGGGACTCTCGGGCATCGGGCCCGCGATCGATCCCAGCGCGCTCGCTTTGGCTAAAGCGCAGCTCATCGGTATGGACCCGTTCAGTATTGAACAGCTAGCCGGTCCGCTGCGCTATTACGTAGGTCAAAGTCCGCGCACGGTTTCGAGTTTGGAAATTGCCCTGTGGGACCTCACCGGCAAGGCAGCGGGCCAGCCTCTCTACAAAATCTGGGGCGCCGCCAAGGACCGGGTACCCGCCTATGCGAGCATGATTCAGCTTTCTACCCCCGACGAAAGAGCAGCCATGGCCATCCAGCTAAAATCCCAGGGCTGGAAAGCGATCAAGCTGCGCGCGCATTATCAGACCTTGAAGGAGGACGTACGGCTGGTGGAAGCGGTCCGTAAAGCAGTAGGCGACGACATGGAAATAATGGTGGACGCCAATCAGGCGCAATCCTTCGGCACGTGGCAGCCAGGCGTGACGTGGGACTTCCGGCGCGCGCTTGAGACCGCCCGCGAACTCGAGCGCTTGAACTGCTACTGGTTAGAAGAGCCGCGGCTGCGCTACTCGTTCGATGAGTTGGCCGAGCTAAACCGCCTCGTGGGCATTCCGATCGCCGGAGGAGAGAACAATCGGGGCGTGCACGAATACCGCTGGATGCTCGAACAAAATGTTTTCGATATCCTGCAGCCCGACATTATGGTAGCCGACGGCGTCACCGGCTTCCGCGAGATCGGAGCCCTGGCCAAAGCCCACAACAAGAGAGTGATTCCGCATCACGGCGGGGGCAATCTCGGCACCATCGCCCAACTCCACGCCATCGCCTCCTGGCCGCACGCGCCTTGGATCGAGATTTTGCATGACCCGCCCATTGCCGCGTATACCAACGGGTTCGCAATAATGGAGAACCCGCCACTGGTGGACAAGGAAGGGTATCTAAACTTGCCGCCGGGTCCTGGCTTGGGCGTATCGATTAACAAAGATTTAATCGCTTCGTAGGCGCTGCTGTACAGCGTCGAATTGCTTTTCAGGAGCAGTGGATTCCAGCAGCCTTCGGCTGCCCCCATAACTCTTTGGAGCATCGACGCCACAAGTTGAGGATCGGTCGTGAGGTAGACGGAGCAAAGATCGTGCATGAAATAGGAATCAGGTCCGCCACAAGGCTTGGCTTCGAGGAATGTCGTCATGAGGGCCGTGGCCATCTGCTCGAGCGAATGCCCTTTCTGCTGGTGACAGACGAGTTCAAGGGCTTCTGTGACCTCGTCCATGTGACGTTTCAAGGCCGCTTTCAGCAGGGCGCTCTTATTGGGGAAGTATTGATAAAGAGTTCCGACCGACACGCCGGCTCTCAGCGCCACCTTGGTCGTAGTCAGCCGTTCCTTACCCACCTGGAGCAAAACCTGAGGCAAATGCGAACTCCTCAATTGCGCTTGCTACATCTAAGGATAGTAGTAAGGAGTCACAAATGACGAAACAGATGGACCTTGGCGGTAGCTTCACACTTCCCGGTACTTCAGTCAGTTTGAATCGAATGGGCTATGGTGCCATGCAACTTGCCGGTCCGCAGGTGTGGGGACCGCCGCGCGATATTGACGCCGCCATCGCTGTTCTGCGAGAGGCTGTTGCGGCAGGGGCCAACCACATCGATACCAGCGATTTTTACGGTCCGCATGTGACCAACCAGATCATCAAACAGGCGCTTCATCCTTATCCGGATGGACTGGTGATAGTGACCAAAGTAGGCGCCCGGCGCCTGGAGGACAAATCGTGGGTTCATGCGCTTTCGCGTCAAGAGTTGATCGATGGCGTCCATGACAATCTGCGAAATCTTGGGCTCGACGCGCTGCAAGTCGTCAACCTCCGGGTTGGAGCGGTGATGGGACCGTCCGAGGGGTCGATCGAAGAACCCCTAACTGTACTGGCGGAGCTCAAGCGTCAGGGCTTGATTCATCATCTCGGTCTGAGCAATGTCAGTCCCGATCAGTTGGCGGAGGCCCAGGCGATCACCGAGATTGTGTGCGTGCAGAACCTGTACAACGTGGCGCACCGCGATGACGACCGCTTTATCGATGACCTTGCACGCCAAGGTGTACCGTATGTGCCGTTCTTTCCGCTGGGAGGTTTCACTCCCTTGCAGTCGTCGGCGCTTGACGCATCCGCCGCGGCCCTGCAATCCACCCCAATGCAGGTAGCACTTGCGTGGCTGCTTCAGCGCTCCCCGAACATTCTGCTGATCCCGGGTACCTCTTCCATCCAGCATCTTCGCGAGAATCTTAGAGCTGCAACTCTACAACTTCCCGCGGAAATAATTGCCGGTCTGGACTTGATCGGCGGAACGCGCGCCCAGGTTTCCGATTTCTCCGTTCACTGATCGCATAAATCGCCATCTCCTTGCACCTGAGTCAATTACGCTGGGCCATTCTTTCCACCGCGGCGCCCGCGCATGCGAAATAACAAAACGAGCCCGAGAAACGAGCCCGGCCCTAAGCCTCGGGCTCCCCCGGTCCCTCCATTTCGAGCGACTCCAGTTCCTCGGCCTGCTGGGCATATCGCTTCAGCACGCGAATCGACGCTCCCGCGGCGAACCCGGCGTACCGCAAACGCCGATAGGCCGCCGCCAGGTTCTTCTCCTCCCCCAGAAATTCTCCCAGCTTCTTGCCGCGGTACTTCTTCTTGAGGAACTCCTCTATCAACACTCCTTCGTCGGTATCCTGGTAGGTTTTCGCGGTCGCTTGCTCGGCCAACTGGGGAGCGACGCGGCGCTGGCGCAAGTCCCGCAACACGCGCATTTTGCCAAGGCCTTGATTCTCGAGGCGCGCAGTCGCATAGCTCTCGGCGAATCGCCGGTCGTCCAGGTAGCCGATCTCCTTCAGCCTGCCCAGCACCACGTCGACATCTTCCGCCCTTTCGGCGCGGCGACGCAGCTTTTCGCGCAGCTCGCCGGTCGAATGCGCCCGTCCTCCCAGCGCGCGAACCGCATAATTCAGTAGCTCGGTTTCCTGAAACAGTTTAGGCTTGCGCTTAGTCATCTAAGAGGACACTATCAGAGTAGACACTGGTATTGTAAAGGTACAGAGCACTTTCATGAGAAAGGACAACACCATGGAGGATGAAAATAAATTCTCTTATTTCTTTTTGGGCCTTGGCCTCGGAGTAGCAGTTGGTTTACTGTTTGCTCCCAGCTCAGGCGCTGAGACACGCGACCTGCTTCGTTCCAAGGCCGACGAGAGCAAAGATTATCTGCGGCGGCGCGGTAATGAGTTGCGCGATTCCGCGAGCGACGTGATCGAAAAAGGGAAGACCGCGGTCTCCCGCCAGCGAGACCACCTTGCGGCCGCTGTAGACGCCGGCAAACAGGCCTATCGCGACGCCGTCAGCACCCCTGCACCGGACGCAATGCAAGGCCTCTGATCCCTCGGAAGGGAGGGTATTACACATGGACCAGACCACCTTGCTCTATATCATGACGGCCTTCGTGATTATTGCCGCGGTCGCGCTTAGCATCCAGGCCGGGATGCTGGTCGCTCTCAATTCTAAAACCAAGATGCTTCAGGAGAAGATCAATCCTCTGGTGGACAAGATCTCTCCCTTGGTGCCTAAAGTGGAGTCTTTGGTCGAGTCCACCAAAGTGACCGTGGAGCAGAGCAAGGTGCAGATTGTGGAGATCACTAATAAGGTAAGTGAGATCATGGACCAGGCCAATGACATTATGGGCTCGGCCAGGAATCAGATCGCCATGGTCGAAGAAGTGGTAAATGAAGCTACCGCGCGCGCCAAAGTGCAAATGGAGCGCATCGAGCTGGTCCTCGACGACACCATTAACCGGGCGCATGAAACCGTTGCAACCGTGCATAACGGAATTATGCGCCCGCTGCAGGAACTCAACGGGATCGCCGTTGGCGTCAAAGCCGCCCTCGCTTTCCTGGCTCGCAACAACCGGCCCAGCGTCGCCCAAGCCACTAGCGACGAAGAGATGTTCATCTAAGGTCGAACTGACCTGCCGTCTATTGATTTACGGGTGGCGCTGGTGTTGGCGCCGGAATCTGAGGTGTCGTTGGAATCGTGGTCGTGGTTTGTCCAGGTGTCTGTGCTGGATTCAGCGCCCCATTAGAATTTGCGTTTAGCTGTTGTTGTAGCGCCCCTGCCGCCGCTCCCATCACGGACTTGTCGTTCTTCAAGTCGTAGACGAACTCCCACTCCTTGTACTTGGTGTGGTCGTTGACGACATGGATCCCTTTTCCTTCAGCGTTACTGGCCACTCCCGCTATGCCGGTGCCGCCTCCGGTGAAGGCCCCTGTGGTGGAGGGAGCCTGCCGCGGCGACGTGAGGAGGTTTCCAATGAGGTTCAGCGCCGGGTTCTGCTGCCCTGGGAGTGTGGTTCCGGTCGGCGCGACTCCGCCGCCTGCAGCTTGATTGGGATTATACAGCTGATTCTGCTGCTGGAAAGGATTGTAGGGTTGAGCGGGCTGGCCCGTTTGCGGGACCTGTCCGAGCGGCACCTGGCCGGGAATGGCTTGCGGATAGGTGTACGGTTGACCGGGAGTGACCGGTTGTCCGGGATACTGTGGTTGTCCCGGATATTGCGGTAGTCCCGGCGCCGCGGGTTGTCCGGGATAAGCAGGTTGCCCTGGATACACGGGTTGTAAGGGATACGCTGGTTGTCCAGGATACGCCGGTTGTCCAGGATACGCTGGTTGTCCAGGATACGCCGGTTGCCCAGGATAAGCCGGTTGCCCAGGATACGCTGGTTGCCCAGGATACACGGGTTGCCCAGGATACTGTGGCACTCCCGGATTAGGCTGCTGCGATGGGTCCACCGGCTGGCCGGGCTGCCCGGGTTGGACCAGCTGCGCGGGATATTGCGGCTGGACTGGCTGCGATGGATCCACCGCCTGCCCAGGTTGGCCGGGCTGCGCCGGTTGACCCGTGTATAGGGGCTGGCCCGGATATTGTGGTTGGCCCGGATATTGTGGTTGGCCCGGATACTGTGGTTGGCCAGGGTATTGTGGTTGCCCCGTGTACTGAGGTTGGCCCGGGTATTGGGGTTGCCCAGGGTATGGCTGTTGAACCGGCTGTTGATTGGGGTCGTCCACAGCAACAGGTTGCTCCGCTCCGGTTAGAATGCGATCGCTCGGTCGGCGATTGGCCATGTTGAGACCCGGGGGCAGCGGTGTCCCGTCGGCGGCGGTTCCAGCCGTGGCACTTCCCGATGTGGCAGTTCCCGAAGTCGACGCAGTTCCCGATGTGGACCCGGTCTGCGAGTTCCCAGTCGAAGGAGCGCCCCCTTGAGCGCCACCTGTGGGCGAACCGTTCGCCGTGGCGTTCGTCCCGGTTCCGGCCGGGGTGGCAGGCTTGATCAGCGAATCAGTCAGCACTCCGCCGAGTCCGACATGAATGATCCGCCACTCGGATTTGCCGGTCATGGGATCGGTGTAGCGCCGGCGCAGGAACCGAATATTGCGGGCGGTTTCCAGATCGTCCATGTTTTGCGGATAGGCCCGGTACTTGCGATAGAAAAGCTGGATCGCGCGCTGGTACTGCAAACCGCGGTCGATCAGCAACTGTTCGCGCGCGCGCTGCGATTCAAACGCGACGCGCGGCATCTCCATGTAGAGTGTGATAGCGATGACGGCGCCCATCAGGAAGACCAGTAGCAGGGCGAACCCGGATTCTGGTTTGCGTTTCATCCGGCCATCTCCGCTTCCAGCGGCAAGGTCTGCTGGTTGTTGGTTTTAAACTCGGTGTCTTCCACTACAGCCGAGTTTACTCCGATGCGCACGATCTTGTACCGCTTCTTCACCATGTCGCCTTCGCCGGCAATGATGATGTCTTCGCCGTCCAGAAAGAAAGCGCGCTTGTTGGTGGCTTTGGACGGATTCACGAAGCCATAGAACTTGAGCGGAATGGGCGGGGCTTTCGGATCGGGCGGCGGCGGTGGAGGAGGAGGCGGAGGTTGTGGACCGACAAACTGTTTGGCCACAATGATCGGCCCCGGATCGTTCGCCTTCACTACAGCGGCCGGCTCTTTGCCGATTTCAAACAAAGATCGTGTACCCGGTTCCACCTGGACGCCCTGCAGTTTCGCCAGCAGATTCAAATGCAGCGTCGGGTCGATATTCGAAGGATCTATGCCCGAGAATTTGAAGCTGGGCTTAAACTCGCGGGAACCGCTGTTCGAGCCTTTTTGCGTTACCCGCCCGCCAACGCGTCCACCTGGCCGCGCGGTTATTCGTGAATTTGCAGCAGGCGGTGCGGTACTGGCCGGCGCCGGCGTCGAAGACCCGCCGAAATTGCTATTACTGATATAGAAATAGCCAGCGATCAAACCCAGTCCGATCAGGATCCCGACCTTCTTCGGCTCCGCTCCTAGTCCGCTGACTTTTAAGTTCATTTCCCGGAGCCGTCCTCTTGAACAAATGTATCCAGCTTCATCAGCACGTTCAGCTTGCCGCCGCCTTGCTGCGGAGTAGCATTCAGGCTCTCCATCACCAGCAGCCGGTCCGCCTTATCGATCATGTTCACGAAGTGCACCAGATCGCCATACGTGGCTTCGTAATTAGCGGTGATCTGCATCATGTCGAGTATGTCGCTGCCATCCACCGGCTCGATGGCGTTGGCGCTCTCCTTGGCTGTTACTTTCGCCTGGCTCGCCAGGTCGTTCAGCTCGGCCATGACAATAGAATACGCGCTGCGGCGAGGCAGAAAATACTTACTCATGAACTTATCGCCTTCCCCGCGCCCAATCTCGATCTTGCCGGTCATCAGCCGCGTTCGTTCCAAGGCGCCTTGCTGCTGGCGAATCTGCGTCCGCATCTCCGCAACCTGCTGTCGAAGTTCCTCGGAGGAGCCGCCCAAAGGGCGGAGCACGAAATAGCCGGCTACCAGGTTGGCGGCGGCCAGCAGACCTAAAACCAGCCGGATCACCGATCGCGGATTGCTCGGCCCACCCACTTTCAGGCTAAAATTTCTGGGCATATCTCACGCTCACGTGATACCGGAAATACGGATCGGTTTGAGAAGGCGGCATCGAGTTGGGAACTTCCGGCGGTCCGAATTGAGGCGAGCCTTCGAGCTTGCGCAACAGTTCGAGCACCGGCTGCACTTCTTTCGCGCCCACCAGCATGTCCAGCAAGACGGCGTTTTCTGAATCCACCTCTGGCAAGCGGACCGATACCAGACGTACGTTGTACGGCAGCACTTTCTCCAGGTCGGCGAAGATCTTCGACCAACTGATGGCCTTGCGCTCGATCAAGGTGTTCAGGAACAGGCTGCGCTCTAGCACCTCGGCGTTCTCGGGCCTTCTCAAGGTCGCGTTCAATTTCGCCTGCTGGGCGCTCACGGTTCGCAATTGCGCGCTCAGCTGATTGATGGTGACTCGAATATTGGCGGCCTGATGGCGTTCGTGAACGATGGCGGAGATTTGCCAGCCTAGCATGGCCACCAGCGCGATGCCCAAAACGGTCGACGCCACCAGCAGAGCGCGGTCGCGCCGGAACGGCTCACTGGCAAGGTTGATGGGGATTTGGATCGCCATTTTATTACCCCGCTACCGATTCCAGGTATCCGAGCAGACCGGCGTCATTTCCTCCAGGCGTTCCCAAATGCGATCGAAGGGGTTCCACCGCGACACCCCATTCCGCATTCCACTGCCGGGCAAGCTCCGCGCTTTCCGAGCCAAATCCACAGAGCCAGATGCGCTGGGGCTTGGCTTTCAGCTCGTCTTCGATGTACGCAACCGTCGGGTGCAGGACGGCCTCGATCTCTTCCGGCCGGGCCGCATCCGTTTCGACGCAGCGCGCCAGCTTCAGCGTGCTTCCATCCAGCACCAAGACCGAAAGGACACGCCCGCCGATCTTGACCAGCATGGTAATCCCATCCGGATGGCAGAGGTTTAGGGCAGCGAGCGAGGAGGTGGTCACCATGCCGGGATGAAAACCGGCGCTCCGGAACGGTGCTTCGTAATGCGCCACGATGTCAGATCCCATCAATGCCGCCAGCACCTCGACCTTCGCGCGGGCGCCTGCGCCGCGCGCCTGGACCACGTAGCTTACGATTGCGGTATCGACGTCAAAGGGCACGCTTTTCTTCATCCGGAAACGTAGCAGCGCGATTTGCTCGTGCGCATCGGTGGGGAAATTGTCGAAATCCAGCACCGCCACCCGCGCGCAAAAATCCGGCAGAATCAGCGCGGCGCGGCGCTTGCGATGCCCGTTAGGGGGCGCTAGCGCGTGAATTTTTTCCTGCAACACCTGAGGCTGATGGAGATTGTCGTGCGCGGGCGATATCTCGAGGACGCCAGTCTCGAACGGCGTGAAGTTGATCTTTCCCGGCTCTGCCACTCGCGCGCAAGCAATGCCCGCTTCCGACAGCTCGAACGCGTAGGCGGGCGGAGGATCTTTTAGCAGGCTGGCCAGCGAAGTCATTGGGGAAAGGGCCGTCATCCTTCGATGAAGGTCACCTTGTTGATCTCCTTCAATGTAGTTACTCCACTGCGCGCCTTATCGAGAGCCGATTCACGCAGGAAGGTCATGCCTTCATCGCGCGCCACGCGCTTTATCTCCGATGCCGGACGTTTGTCCAGAATCATCTCGCGGATATGCTCGCTCAAATCCAATAGCTCGTGAATTGCCGTGCGCCCTCGGAATCCGGTGCCGCCGCATTCAAAGCATCCGGGCCCTTCATAAAAGATCACATCCCGCCATTCATCCGGATTCAGGCCGCTTTCCACCAGATAAGAGTCGGGATATTTCACCGGCGCTTTGCAATAAGTGCAGATCACGCGCACCAGCCGCTGCGCCAGAATGCAATTGAGCGCCGAGACGAAGTTGTAAGGTTCCACGCCCATGTTCAGAAAGCGGCCCAGTACATCCAGCACGTTGTTGGCGTGAACCGTGGTGAATACCAGGTGGCCGGTGAGCGCGGCGTTGATGGCGATTTGGGCAGTCTCCTGGTCGCGAATTTCGCCCACCATGATCTTGTCGGGATCGTGTCGCAGGATGGATCTTAGCCCGCGCGCGAACGTCAGCCCCTTTTTCTCGTTCACTGGGATCTGCGTGATGCCTTTAATCTGATACTCCACCGGATCTTCGACGGTGATGATCTTGTCTTCGTCGTTCTTAATCTCGCTCACGGCGGCATAGAGCGTGGTGGTTTTGCCAGACCCCGTAGGCCCGGTGACCAGAACCATTCCGTAGGGCTCTTTGATATAGCGGCGGAACTTGGTCAGATCGGCTTCCGAAAAGCCCACCACTTCGAGCGACAGCTTGGCGAACTTCTCGCTCATCGACTCTTTGTCCAACACGCGCAGCACGGCGTCCTCGCCGTGAATGGTCGGCATGATGGACACGCGGAAATCGATCAGGCGGGTCTTGTAGCGCACCCGGAAACGGCCGTCCTGCGGGATGCGGCGCTCGGCGATATCCAGCTCGCTCATTACCTTGATCCGCGAAATGATGGTGGAATGCCAGTCCTTGGAGATGGGCGGCATAGCATAGTGCAAGACACCGTCAATACGGTACTTGATGGCCACTTCCTGGTCGCGCGTTTCGATGTGAATATCACTGGCGCGCCGCTCGAGCGCATTGAAGATGGTGGTGTCTACAAGCTTGATCACCGGCGCAATGTCGCTGTCGGCGGTGAGCTTGTCGATGGACAGCGTTTCGTCCTGGTTTTCTTCTTCCCCGATCACGTCCAGGGTGAAGCCTTCGGTGACCTCCTCTAAAACACGCTGCGACTGCTCGGTTTTCTTGAGCAGATCGGAAATCTGCGACAGCGTGGCCACTTTGACGTGCAGCTTCTTTTGCAGCAGGATCGACAGCTCGTCGATCAGGTTTAAATTGCGGGGATCGGCCAGCGCGATGTCCAGGTGCCCATTCTGCGCATTGATGGGAACGAAGTTGTAGCGGAACATCAGGTCGACCGGGACGGAGTGGAACAGGTCGTGATCGATGCGAACTTCGCGGAGATCCACAAAGTCGCAGCGGTAGCGCAAAGCGACTGCTTTGGCCAGCGTGACTTCTTCCTGGGGATCGGCGAGGCGAGTGCGGTCGTTGGTAGCCATGCGTTACCTTAATGTGTCCGCTAGCGAGAAAATCGGCAGGTACAACGCCACTAGCACAAAAGTGACGAAACCGCCCATAAAGATCATGATGGCCGGCTCGATCAACGACAACGACGCAGTCATCCGCGTGTTAACGTCGTCCTCGTAAAATTCAGCGACGCTGGCCAGCATTTGCGGCAGCGCGCCGGTGGATTCGCCCACTTCGATCATGTCAATGGAAAGGCCAGGAAAAATCTTGGTCTGCGTGAGCGCGGCGGACAACGACACGCCTTCTTTTACTCTGTTGCCGGCCGCGGCCAGCGTAGTCTTCAACAGCCTGGTGCCGAGTGAGCTGGACGCCGTGTCCAGCGCCTGCATCAGAGGAATGCCGCCTACCAGCAGGGTGCTCAAAACACGCGAAAACTGCGCCACCTGATATTTGATCCAAACCTCGCCCACCAGCGGCGTGCGCAGCCGCCAGCGGTCGACTGTCAACTGGCCATTGTCGGTTTTGGCCCAGAAACGGAAGGCGACCGCCGCGACGATTAGAGCGAAAAAGCCAAACAAAATGTAGTTGCGCGCCGTAGTCCCGACCGCGATCAAGATCCGCGTCGCCGCCGGCAGTTGCGCCCCCATACTGCTATACAGCTCGGCAAACTTGGGAACCACGAAGGTAACCAGAAACACCATCAGGGCAATCACCAAAGTAATCAGCAAACACGGATAAACCAGCGAGAGCACCAGCTTCTTGCGTACTGCCAGCGCCAATTTCTGATAGGTGATGAACCGGTCCAGCACTTCGCCCAGCGCCCCGCTCTTTTCGCCAGCCAGCACCGAGGTTACGTAGATGGGCGGGAACACACCTTGTTTCGCGAACGCATCCGATAAGAGCGCGCCGTTCTTCACCTCTTCGCGGACCCCTTTAATGTGCGGCGCCAGCTTGGGGTCGGTTAGCCGCTCCGACAGTAGATCCAGCGCCTTCAAAATCGGAAGGCCCGCTCGCACCAGCGTCACGAATTGCTGATTGAAGATCAGGAACTTTTCGAGATTGATCTTCGTTTTTCGGGTGCCACCGACCGAAATGCCCGCGATCTCGCGGCGCTGCTTGATGGAGTAGATCAGGAAGCCTTGCTGTGAGTACCGGTCTCGCAATTCCTTTTCGGAACCGGCCTCGGCCACCTGCTGGTGCATTTCACCGCGTGGATCGGCGTATTTGAGTACGAACTCCGCCATTATTGGTTCACCTCGCCGGCGACCAACGTCGCGCCCGGCGGCATCTGGAACTTGAATTGGGCATCTTCGACAGCCGGATTCAGTTTCTCTTCGGCGAACCGGAAGGAAAGAATAGACTGGTCCTGCCCATTGATCACCAGGCGCTGGATCTGATAGTCCGGCGTGACCGTCATCTCGACTCTTTCGTAAGGGAGCTTGTTAGTCTTGGCCTTGGCCGTCACGATGTAGTTCGCGCCATCGGGCTTCACTGCGAACTCGCGAAACTCCTTGGCGAAGTCGAGCTTGCCCAAGAGAAAAGCCATCGGCCCGTGCATGTCATCGGTCTCTTTGAGCGGCATTTTTTCCACGCGGTGAGCTTCGGGCGTGTAGAGATACACTTCTTTGCCGTCGGAGAGGAACAGCTTGCCAGGCGGGGCATTGTAATCCCAACGCATGCGACCGGGTTTGCGAAGAGTCAGCACGCCCGATTCGCTCTTGCGCGCCTGTCCTCCAACGCTGTATGCCTCACTGAACTGGACTTGCAAGGTTTTGGCGCGGTTGTAGCGCTGCTCGATGCCCTTGAGCAAAGCATTGACATCGACGCCCGCGGCCTGCATCGGGACGCAGGCGAGGGACACCCATAGCGCAACTCTTGTCACACCACGTTTGACGATAGACAGGCCGAGTATGTGCAGAGTCACCTTTCTCTATTGTAAGTCATTGATTTCATTGCGATAATGGTCGAATGCCCAAGGCTCCATCTGGCGATGTGGCATTACGGGCAATTCGGGCCATCCGCGATGCGCCGGAAACCTATGATCTCAAGCGCGACTTGGCGCCATTTCTAAGACATAAGAGCAATCATGTGGCTGCGGCCGCGGCCAGTACGGCGGAGCGGCTCGAGGCGGTTGCCCTGGCGCAGGATCTGGTGGAAGCCTTCCTGGAACTAATGAAAGATCCAGGTAAGCGCGATCCGGGTTGCGAGGCTCTCATTGCCCTGGCGAAGGCTCTGATCAGGATGGGCGAGCCGGCCGCAAGAGTGTACTTCGCGGGCGTGCATCACGTGCAGATGGAGGGAAGCTTCGGGCCCCCGATTGATGCTGCCGCTCCCTTGCGCGGTTTGTGCGCGCAGGGCTTGGCACGGATGGGCCATCCAGATGCGCTCCAGGAGTGCGTGACCCTGCTCGCGGATCGGGAACCGGCGGCTAGGGCCGGCGCTGTGCGGGCGATCGCGGACGCGGGGTTGTCCGAGGGCGTGCTACTGCTGAGATTGAAAGCTCTGATTCCCGACGCTAACGAGCAAGTGACCGCCGAGTGCTTTGCGTCGCTGTTGAGGTTGGCGCCTGGGCTGTCGCTCGAGTTTGTAGCGGATTTCTTGCGCAGCCATTCGGACGAAATAGCGGAGGCGGCAGCGTTTGCACTCGGGGAGTCGCACCTCCAGGCCGCTTTTCCGCTATTACGCACAGCCTGGGATGAGATCGCGCAGGCTGAGCGGAAGCGAGCGCTACTGCATGCAATCGCGCTGCTGCGGCTGGATGAAGCGGTGGCATTTCTGCTGGCGCGCGTAGCCGAGGATCGGGAGCCAGCAGCCACGGATGCGCTGGCGGCACTGGCCTTGTATGGCCGGGATGAATCGGTGCGCAAGCGCGTGGAGGAGATTGTAGGGAAGCGGCCTGCGCTCAAGGGCGTTTTCGAAAGGGAGTTCAGCCGGTAACTGGCGAGCTCATGAGCGCCTTGTGCACTGCAGTAAATAGATCTTGATTACGGCTCACGAAGGTCAGGTATGTGCCGCCATCGGAAATGAAGGATTCCGGCTGAATCCAGGCCATCTGCTTCCAGAAGAGATCCGTAATCGACTGCGCGGTCGTATCATGGAGCGCGAAACTGTAATAATTCACGAAGCTCTCTACCCGGCCCGGCTCGACTCCGGCTTCAAAAATGTTTCCTGTGAACCGTTGTCCCAGATCGATGGACTCTTCGAAGACGTACCACTCATCAAAACCTACGCACCGACCATGACGATTTTCGTGAGGTAATTCTGCAACCGCTTTGATACGAGGACTATAGGCGATATTCTTGCGTGTTTCCCACCCACGGCCTTCTGCTCCTCAATCAGTTCTAATGAGCCGCTGTCGATCGAAATGACAACTATATGTTTGCCGAGTACGGTTTCGGGGCAGCACCGCATCAAGTCCGCGAGCTCGTGGTCTTCGCTGGTCAGCCACTCGTACTGGCCATGTGAACCGGTGTGTAGCTTCATTTCAGCCTCTTGTCTCATTACGAGATAACGTCTCCGGCAGTCAATCTATCCATCGCACCGTGCCGGATGTGAAGGACCTCTACCGTTTTGGTCCGCTCGATAACTCGATAAAAAATCCGATAGACGTGCGGCTTCTTGCCATACAACAGATGGCGCAGCTTCTTGTCTTCCGGTGCCAGAGGCATCGAAGTGGGCTGTTTTCGAGAGACAAGATTGCTTTCTTAAGGCCTCTATACCATTTGAGCGCTGCGTCAGAGTGCTCTGCGCCGACGGAATCGTACAGGAGGTCAAGATCACGCTCAGCGCGGTGGGTGAGCCTACGCCCGTATGCGACGTCTTGCTTCGAAGGTGGCAAAGACTTCTCTGGCTGGCCGGGTCCTTCGCTTCTTCGCATCCTCCAAACCTTGGCGAGTGCCCTCGCGCGCATCCTGACGGGCTGCCAGGTCGAGAAGGCGCTGATAGGACTCGGCGGTCTGCACGACCAGCGCTGGCTTCCCGTTAACAGTAAGAACGAGTGGCCGCTGGGTCTTTTTCAGGAGTCTTGCAAAGGAAGACGACTGCCGACGAAAACGGGCTAGTGACTGAAAGTCGCGAGTTAGGTCCGGCATGTGTTTTCCTTCTCGATTATAAACGCTGCGGCGGAGCGCTACCGCAGCTGATTCTCGACCTCTTCCAGCCAATCCGGCCGCTTCAAAACTTCGCGCGGCTTGCTCCCGTCCGGCGGACCGATGATCCCTTCATGCTGCATCATGTCCAGAATGCGGGCCGCCCGGCCATAACCTAAACGCAGGCGGCGCTGCAGCGTCGAGGTCGAAGCCTTGCCCATCTCCAGTACCACGCGCACCGCGTCAGTATAGGCAGGATCATCGCCCCCTTCAAATTCCGCGGCCTCGGCATCCTCACCCTCATCCGGTGGCGGGGCCATTAAGAACGTCTGATCGTAATCCGGCCGGGCTTGGGCCTTCCAGAACTCCACTACCCGATTGGTCTCGGCCTCTGTAACGAAAGCCCCGTGCACACGGATCAGCCGTGACGATCCCGGCGGCAGGAACAACATGTCGCCCTTGCCCAACAGATGCTCGGCGCCCATGACATCGAGCACGGTGCGCGAGTCGACCCGCGTGGCGACGCGGAAACTGATCCGCGACGGGAAATTCGCTTTGATCAAACCCGTGATCACATCTACGCTGGGGCGCTGCGTAGCCAGCACTAGATGCATGCCCACCGCGCGCGCCATCTGCGCCAGGCGCGTCACACATTCCTCCACATTGGCTCGCTCCACCATCATGAGATCGGCCAACTCGTCGATCACGATCAGGATGTAAGGCAGCGGCTTCAGATCCTCGTCCGGCGTGGCCTCGTCATCGAACAGGCTGCGCGGCTCGTTCAAAAGCTGGCGCACTTTGCGATTGTACTGATCGATGTTGCGCACACCTCGCCCGGCCAGCAGCTTCAAGCGCCGTTCCATTTCGAGCACGGCGTTGCGCAGCGCGTTGGTGGCTTTCTTGGCGTCTGTGATCACCGGCGTGAGCAGATGCGGGACACCTTCGTACAGGCCCATCTCGAGGCGCTTGGGATCCACCAGAATCATTCGCACTTCGTCGGGCGTCGCCTTGTACAGGATCGACATGATCATCGAGTTGAGCATCACGCTCTTGCCCGCTCCAGTAGAACCTGCGATCAGAAGGTGCGGCATGGATTCGAGCGCGGCCACCTTGATCCGGCCGTTGATGTCTTTGCCCAGACAGATGGTGAGGCGCGAGTGCGAATCGCCGAATTCCTCGGACTCCAGGATCTGACGCAGACTGATCAGCTCACGGCGGCTATTCGGAACCTCAATACCCACCGTGGGCTTGCCGGGAATGCGCTCGATCAAAATCGATTCGGCCTGGAGGCCCAGGCACAGGTCTTCAGTGAGCGTGGTGATACGGCTGTACTTGATGCCGGCCTCCGGTTTGAATTCGAAAGTCGTAACCACCGGGCCGGGGTTGATCTGCACGACAGCGCCGTGGACATTGAACTCTTCGAACTTGCCCTTGATGCGGCCGGCGATCTCCTTGAGCTCCAGCGAATCGTGCGAATTGCGTCCTGGAACTTCGTTGAGCAGGTCGGTGGAAGGCAGTTGGTATTCGGGATGCTCGGTGACTTCTGGAACCGCCGCAAGGCGCTTGGCGGACATCCGGACGGGCGCAGGCTCGGGTGACTGAACCGGCGGGGGCGGTGCTGGAGGCGGCGGAGAAGGAGGTAGGAATTCCAGAGTTCGAATGGGAATCTCCGGCTCTTCTGCCGGTTCGGGCCGCATGTTTACTGGCTCTGGCTGGTGCGACGGAGCAACCTGATGCTCGGGGTTCTTTTGAGATCGGCCTGCTTCTCTTTCGGCGCGTGCTTCGGCTCTCTGGGCCGCCCGACGTTCGGCTTTGTCGAGGGCAAGCTGCCTCCGATGGGCTCGCCAATCAGCCCAGCGCCCGTATATGTTTCTCAAGTAAGCCAGAGGTCCCGCGAAGCGCTGCGCGGCAGTCACCATCGAGAAGGTAGAGATCAAATAAATGGAAACGATGAGACAAATGGACGTGAGCAGCACTGCGCCGGTGAGGTTGAGCGACGACATCAGCGCGTCCGCGATCAGGACGCCGAGGATTCCGCCGGCCGAAAACGCGCCCCCCCACGGCCGCCATTCCGGGCCGATCGACAGCGCCGTGCAGGTGCCGAGGAACAGTAGTAGCGAACCGAACATCTTTACCCAGGGCGCCTGAATCGCTTGCGAGCGGACCCATTTCCAGGCCAGCATCCAAAGCAGCGCGGGAATTCCGAAGGCGCCGAGTCCTAGTAACTGGAAGCAAAGGTCTGATGCGTACGATCCGGCGAATCCGGTCAGGTTGTGGGCGTGCGCTACGCCCGAAGCCGTGTTCCAGGAGGGGTCTTGCGGATGAAACGAGATCAGGCTGAGGATGAAGAAGAGTCCTCCGAACAGGAACACCAATCCCCCAGCTTCGTTCAGCCTATGGAAGCGCGTCGGTCCGAGAATTTTCATCCCGCGTTAAAGCGGAAAAATGCAGCGAGAGCGATCACTATTATGCCAAAAATGATGCGGTAGTAAACAAATGGCATCAGGCTGCGGTGGCGGAGGTACCGGAGGAAATAAGCGATGACGATGGCGCCCAGGACGCCGCTGACCGCGGCACCAAGAGCAAAAGGGACGCGCATGTCCGCGGGAAAGCCGCCTTCTTTATGAATATCCCAGAGCTTTTTAGCGACAGCGGCGGCGATGGCGGGTGTCGAAAGCAGAAACGAAAACCGCGCTGCGGTCTCGCGGTTGAGGCCGCGGAACAGTCCAGTGGCGATGGTGATGCCGCTGCGCGAAGTGCCGGGAACTACCGATAGCGCCTGTGACACGCCGATCGCCAGGCCATCGCCCCAACTGATCTTGTCCATGGATTTGTCTCCCACGCGACGGCGTTCGGCGATCCAAATGAGCACGCCGATTAGGATCATCATCGTGCCGATCACGTAAGGGGTCCGCCAGTTGGTATCCGCCTGTTTGTCAAACAGATAGCCGAAGATGCCGATGGGGACAGACGCGGCGGCCAGCAGCCAGAGGAGATTACGGTTCTGCTTGAGCTGCGGATCGCTGCCGATGTTCAGGCCTAGACCCTGGCCGATGATTTGGACCCAGTCTCGAAAGAAATAAATGAGGACAGCGACCAAGGTCCCGGCATGCAGGGCAACGTCGAAGGTGAGCCCAGGATCTTTCCAGCCGAAGAGCCACGGAACAAGGATGAGATGAGCGGTGCTGCTGATAGGAAGGAATTCAGTCAGCGCTTGAACGATTGCGAGAACGATGACCTGGTAGATCGGCATGAAGTAGTCATCGTAGCGCACACACTTTGTGTGCCGCGTTGGTACTCATGCCGACGCCTGGAGCTTCAAAAGCGTGCGCCACGATTTACCGGATTACTACCTTAGCAAGGCCCGCGTTGTTGGCGGTATCGTAGGCGCGGACCACCAGCAAATGCTCGCCCGCGCGAAGCCTGTCGATCGCGATATGGTACTGCTCGCGCGGAGAGTCGGTGACGCCATCAACCGCCTCGATCGGAACCCACGGGCCCGCATCGAGCGCGTACTCGCAGCGGCGCAGCGGCGAAGTCTGATCGACCACATCCGCGTCTACCTCCAAATGATCCCCGGTCCGGCGGGGCGGCCCCAGGGTCACCACCGGCGGCGTGTTGTCGATCATCACCGGCGAGCTGACCAGCTCATCTTCGCGGGCCACGGTAGCGGCGTTCGAAGGCCGGTCGGAAGCCACCACGCGGAAAAAATAGCGCCCGTCGGCCAGGATGTCGCCATCCAGCAGCATCGAGTTCTCGAACATATTCGCCCGGAGCAGCTTCCATTCCTTCTCGTCCTCGCCGCGGAAATACAGCGAATAGACCAGCCGATCGCCGTCCGTATCGTCGGCCTGCCAGGTGACCTGGATCTGCGCCCCCGCGCCGTGCGTCAGCGTCTGGGTGGGAGTGCCGGCGGCCACCGATGATTCCCCCGTATCTGTCACCGTAATGCTATAGGCCGCGGTCGTCGAGCTCGCCACCGGGGTCTTCTGTGAACTAGTCGCACCCGATGCCTGCGTGGTTACGTTGATGCTGCGAACCTGCGGCGGATTATTTTGCGGCAAATACGCCAGGCTCACGTTCTCCACCACCGCGCCCGGCCCGCTCAGCTCGGCGCGCCATTGAATGTAACGGGCGTTGGGACTCCGGATCATGGAGTTTTGGGGATCGGACAGCGATTCCGACCAATCGCTCCACGTTTTGTCCGGCCGCGCCGAATTTCCAGATCGAGTGACGAAGCTCACCCTTCCACCTGGGCTGCGCCAGCTAAGACGTCCCCAGCGAGCCACAGTGCCCGAATCATGCACCGGCGCTTCGTAGGTTCCATTCGCGCCCTCGGCGCCGCTCAAACGGAAAAGCTTGCCCATATCGCCCGTGGCGGCGAGTAAACCATTCGGGGCTGCCACCAGACGCGTTGCTTCGCCCTCATTGGTCTCCACCAGCAGGGCGGCTTTGCGATCCGCGGTGAGCCGGTAAATTCGGCCCTGCGCGTCGGTGGCGAAGACGATAGAGCCGGCCGGCTCCACCAACATGCTATAGACGTTCTCTTCCTTCGAAGTCCATAACGTTTCGACAGTCGCATCCGGGTTGATCCTGTACACGGCCGATTTCTCGACGCCCGGAATCTCCGTGAGCGGCGTGGTGGTGGCGCTCACCGTCTGGACCGGCTGCGTTTGAGGTCTGGCGGCTTCAGTCTTCGGCTTGACCTCCGGACCGGCCTGCGCGGACTGGTCGGTGACCGTGATGGATGTCGCCGGCGCCGTCACAGTGACGCTCATGGGGCTGCTCAGCGCGGGCGTGAGCGGCCCGGAGCGGTTGGCAATCGAGCCGCCCAGAGCGGCTGCGTAGACCGTTCCGTCAGGCATCGGGACGATGGCCCGAATCTCCGGAAGATTCGCATCGTATAGCACGAACGCCTTCTCCCGGGCGCTGATGCGATAGAGAATGCCGTTGGGCTCCGACCCGGCCAGCACATTTCCGCGAGTATCGCAGGCCAGCGCGGTCACGTGCGATTGCCCGGATTCGTAATAAAGCTCGGATTTTCCGGACTTATCCACTCGATATACATTGCCCGGATCTCCGGTGCCCACGAACAGGCTTCCGTCCTTGTCAAAGGCCAAGGCCCAGATGTACTTGCTCTTGGGCGCGAACAACTCAGTGGCCTTGCCCTTATCGATGCGGTACACCTTGCCATCTGGCGATGTGGCGGCGTAAACGACACCAGCCGAATCCACTGCGACGGCGAAGACCTCGGGCTCGTCGGCCGTCCACACCAGAGTGCCGGCGCCCGAAGAAGTGACGCGATACACCCGGCCGCGATGTCCGGTGCCGGCATAGTACGAACCATCGAGACCTGGCGCAACGCTCCAGATAACGGTCTGGCCGGAGGAGAAAACGGTTTCGAGTTTAGGCGCCAGCGTCAGCTTTCCATTTTGGTCCAGAGAGACTCCGGTGAATCGGCCTTTCAGAAAATCCTGATAGGTGTTCATTTCCCAGGTCGTGCTGGTAGCAGCCCACAAGGAGCCGGTTGCAATGCAGCCCAGCAGAAACACCGGAAATGCCGTCTTCATTGCTTCACGTCCACCGCGACGGTCTTAGATCCAGTAACCACCGTATTGCCGGTTTCGATCTGCAGCTCAGCAATCTTGGAGCCGTGCGGAAACCAGAGGCCCTGCGCCGCCTGGGCTTTGTTCAGAATCAATCCGACCGATGCCGGCGGATCCGGCAGATCCTGGCCCTGCACTTGAAACGCCGGATCGGTGCGCCACACCCGCACGTAAGCGTTGGTATTAGGACGCAGATTATTCAGGAACGAGACCAGTTGCGTGGCCGACTTAGGCGCTGTGGCCGCCAGTTGCTGATAGTCCAGCAGATTCGAAGAAGTGGCATCCGAAACGGTGAAGTTCAGCGTTCCATAGGGCGCTCCGACAGGCAGCGTGTAGCGCACGCTCTTCTGCATTTCGACGCCGTTTTCTCCGGTAAACGTAACCGTCAGATCCACTGGCTGGCCGGGGTGGGCCTCTTTGGGCGAAGCCGTAACCTGGTCGATTTGGAGCAGTCGTTTTCGCTCCGACGCGTCAATCTCCAGCGTGATGTTCTTGACTTTGAGGGCATCGAAACCGGCGGCCATCAGATAGGCCAGCGGCGAGCTGACCCCCGCGGAAGCTTGGACCGGAACGTTGAAGTCGCCGGAGTAAGTATTGTCAAGCCGCAGAGGCTGGATGCCGTGCTGAAACTCGATTGCGCCGCGCAGCGAGTAACTGGCCAGGCCCAGCGTTCGCTCGGTCGCATCAATGGCCGAGTACACGGCCATTTGCAGAATAAAGGGTGATAGCACTCGATCGTTCACCAACTGCATGTGATAAGCCAGCGGAGCGCGCCGGTCATCCTTCACCGTGATGGCCACCGGGACGGTTTCGGCCTTTCGACCCAATTCGCCATAAATACTGGTGCTGCGGTCCTGCGTGATGGTTCCCATCCACTCGCGCGCTGAAGAGATCTTGAAGGAAGCGGCGAGATTGGGGAGCAGGGCCAGCACTTCCGCGCGCGCGAAAGGAAGCTCGGTCTCGCCGACCGACATAAATCTGTGCCCAAAGGCATAGATGCGCTTGCCGTCCACATCGGTTACCGTGCCCTCCGCTCCGATGGTTAAGTCGCCCGAGAGAAGGTCCACCGAAATCATGTCGCCCGGCCGAAGCTGAGCCGGATTGCCGAGCTTTGACGGCAGCGCCCCGCCGCTGGAAATCCCCTGGCGCGGTTCCATGCCCATCTTCTTTAGCTCGGGCGCAAAGCGTTCCAGCGTGCCGGACGTGAATCCGCTGAACGATACCGGCGTCGCGATTTCCACCAGACTTGCCGCCGCGTTCTCAGACCCCACCAGTGCCGCGCGTAGCGGTACGTTCCTGAGGGTGGCTCGGGGCTCTGGAGCGGTTTTGGCCGCCGCCGTGCCGCTAATCGCCCGCATTTCCTCGATTGGACGGATGCCGGCAATGGGTTCCTTAGCGAAGTTGAAAGCCAGCGCGACGGCCCCCACAAGGCGGCCATTAATATAGACCGGACTTCCGCTCATGCCCTGCATCACGCCGGTGTTTTGGAGTGGTCCGCCGGAAAGCCGCGCCAGAATGATGGATTGCCGGGGGCCCAAATTCTCCAGTACTCCAAGGATCTCCACCTGGAACTCTTCGATTTTACTGCCGGAAAACACTGTCTTTCCAATACCATGCTGGCCAGTACGTACCTCTGAAAGGGGGAATATCGCGGTTTGGGTGAAAAGATTCGATGATACAATCAGAAAGACGAAGAGTCGAAAGACGGCCACAAGCCTATTTTAGTCCCTTCGGCCAATATACTGTCGGAGTGAAGTCTAGTCGCGTCGAAACCGATTCTTAAAAACATGGGAACCTACGCGGAGACCGTAACCGGAACGAAAACGGCGTCGACCGAAAAAGCGCAGCTGCCTTGGACCGCAATGTTGTGGTTTGGCATCTTACTAATCGCCTGTTATGCGCCGGTGCTCTACGGTCTGGTACATCAGTGGTCCACCGATGAGGACATGGGGCACGGCTTCTTTGTCCCTCTCGTAGCGGGCTTCGTTGCCTGGAAACGGCGCGACGAACTAGCTTCCCTGACACCCGTTCCGAACTATTGGGGACTTGCGCTGGTTCTTTTCGGCGCCATCCAAATGATGCTGGGGACGCTGGGAGCGCAGATCTTCGTTGCTCGGACCGCTTTTCTTGTGTCGCTGGTGGGAGCCATTCTCTTCCTGTTAGGCACGCGGGGGCTGAAAATCCTGGCCTTCCCGCTCTTTCTGCTGATTTTCATGTTCCCCATCCCGTCCATCATTTACGCCCGGATCACACTGCCTCTGCAGTTATTCGCTTCCAGCGTTGCTGAAATCGTTTTGAACTTCATCGGTACGCCCGTGTTGCGGGACGGAAACGTGCTCGAGTTGGCCAATGGCCAGCGGCTCTCGGTAGTGGAAGCCTGCAGCGGGATCCGATCGCTGCTCTCGCTTTCGTTCCTGTCATTGATCTACGCTTACTTTTTCGACAGCAAGGTTTGGATGCGCTGGGTGCTGCTGGCCGCCACCATTCCCATCGCCATCGCCGCCAATGCCAGCCGCGTCACTCTGACCGGTCTGATCAGCGAATACAGGCCCGATCTGGCACAGGGCTTCTTCCACATTTTGGAAGGCTGGGTGCTGTTCATCGTAGCCTTAACTCTTCTGGTCGTATTCCATCAGCTGGTAAATCGCATCTATGGGGCTGTTCATCGGTCCCAGCCGGGGGCGCCTACGCAACATGTCACAGTTTAGTTTCCTGAAGAGCCGTCCCGCGTTCCTTCTCACCGCGCTTCTAGTGGTGCAAGGGTCGCTGTTCTACGGATTTTCGCGCGGCGAGACGCCTCCTGTTTACAGGCCCCTCGACAAATTTCCCACGCAGGTGGGCGGGTGGCGCATGATCCAGCAGGGCGTGATGGAGCAAGAAGTTAAAGATGTCCTTCGGGCCGACGATTACGTCACGCGGGACTACGCGGCCTCGCCCACAAAAGTCGCCAACCTATTCGTTGCGTTCTTCAAATCGCAACGGGCGGGTCAGACACCGCACTCTCCGAAGAACTGCCTGCCAGGGTCGGGCTGGGTTTGGACGGTTTCCGATACGATCCCGGTCAACGTTGCTGGCCGCACAGATCCGATTGAGGTCAACCGCTACATTGTCTCGAAGGGCGAATACCGGTCGGTGGTGCTGTATTGGTATCAATCCCGCGATCGTGTAGTGGCCAGCGAGTACAAAGCGGCAGCCTTTGTAGCGTTGGATGCCGTGCGTTATAACCGCACTGACACCTCACTAGTAAGAGTGGTGGTGCCGATCGAAAAGGGCCAACAGGATGCCGCTACCCAGACCGGCATCGAATTCATCCAGTCATTTTTCGTAACACTGCGCCAGTTCTTCCCGGCGTAGACTTTTGACTTTCGACATCATCGTCGTAGGAGCGGGGCCCGCCGGAGCCACTGCCGCAAAAGTTCTCGGCGAAGCCGGCGTCTCCACGCTCCTGCTCGATAAGAGCGCATTCCCACGCGACAAGCCCTGCGGCGGAGGCATCAGCGCGCGGGTTACCCGGCGCTTCCCTTATCTCGAATCTGCGCTCGCGAACATCCCGGTGAACTGGGTGAATAAGGTGTACCTCGAATCGCCGGCCGGATTCGCGGTCGACTACCGTTCCGGCACCCCCCTGTACCTGATGATCCGCCGTTGTGAGTTCGATAATCTGCTGTTCTCACTGGCCCGAAAGCATGGGGATTTCCGCGCCCCGGCGCTGGTGAGGAAAGTGGCCGTCGGCGCTGATGGAGCCGTCGTCACCGCGGACGTCAGCGGCGAAACCAAGGACTACGAGTGCAAGCTGGTCCTGGGGTGCGACGGCGCTAATAGCATCGTTGCGCGCGCGTTCGGCTTGCGCACCGGAAGTGTCCAAGCCGAGTACGCCATCGACATGATGGAAGAGACGCCCTATCAGGAACTCAATCTGGCCGATCGCGACCGGATGTATATCTACTACCGGATTCGCAGCCATTATGGCTATGGGTACGTCTTCCCCAAGACCAGCCACATCAATCTCGGCGTCGGTTTCAAACTGGACTATTACCTTTCAAAGCTGCGTGGCGAGCACTATGCGCATCACAGCAGCTTCGTCGGGGGCTTGGCCGCGAAGAGGCTGGTCACGGGCGGATCGAACCGAGGCAACTTCCGGGCTTTTCCCTTGCCGATTTCCGGTCCCCTCGCTCGAACATATAGCGATCGGATTCTGGTAAGCGGAGACGCTGGCGGCTTCGTGAACGCCTTGACAGCCGAAGGGATTTACTACGCCATGGTGAGCGGCGAGCACGCCGCGCAAACTGCCATCGCGGCCGTGAAGGCTAACGACTTTTCAGCGCGCATGCTCGGTCGCTACCAACAATCATGGAAGCGGGAAACCGGACTCGAGCTCGAAAAGAGCGTCCGTTTTCAGAAACTGCTGCTCTCGGATTCGAACCGTGTGGACCGCATTGTTAGAGCCGCCGGCCGCAATCCGATGCTGGCGGACCTGCTGGCCCGCTACGCCACCGGATCTCTAGCGCACGATCAGTTCAAGCGTGGGCTGATACGCCAGGCGCTCCCAATGTATGTTCGGGAGAAGGCACGCGAATTGGTGTTTGGCTAGGACTTGATGGGTTGCAGGCTTGTGCTAGCCACTGGATCCTGATCCTTCGGCATCACGATCCAAGCGACGATATAGGCGACGATGCCGAACAGCGGCAGCGGCCAGACCGTCAAGATCAGCCAAATGATCCGGACCAGGGTCACGTCCAGGCCGAAGTGCTTCGCAAATCCAGCGCACACGCCGGCGATCTTGGCGTCGCGAACGGAGCGGCTCAAGCGCTCGGTTCTTGGAAAAGGCGGCGGACTTCCACGACCTGTCGAAGTCCCGCATTCACAGCAGAATTTATCCTGCTCCCTGAGCTCGATGCCACACCTGGTACAGAACATGAATTTACCCTCGCATAATAACAACGCAGCCAGCACCAGATTTGTTCCGCAGTCGTGGGGCAGGTCTCCGACCTGCCAAAAAGCCTTCGGCTAGACTAAGGCAGTCAAATCCCTAACGTTCCCGACGGTTTCCAGCTTATGTACCATATCGACCACGCGATCGGCCCGTTGTTTGGGCCACTTCGCGAAGGCGGCGCAATCCTGAAACTTGGCCGCGACGTCGTCGAAGCTCATCGGATCCACCGGGCTGCCCTTTCCGAAATCGGCGCGACCGGAAATTGTCCGGCCGTCTTGGAGCTTGATCTCGATGATGGTGGTCATCTTGTTGTAGCCCGCGGCCTCGGCCTCCGCATTCACACCGAAGTGAATGCGCTGGATCATGTCCTGAACCTCCTTGCGCCGGACCACCTCGTCGGTAAATTCGGTCAAGCCGGCCTTGCCATAGAGCAACAGCACGGCCATGCAAAACTCCATGCTGAACTTGCCTTGCAGCGCATCGGTGGGATGGTGATGGATGAGTGCGTTGGGCATGTTCTTGTTAGTGCCGACGGAGACGGCTTCCACCTGATTGGCTCGGATGTTGTTTTGCTTGATCAGCCGCAGCATTTCAGTCATGCCGGGATGAGTGAGCGACCCGGAAGGGAAGGGCTTGATGGAGACTCCGGGTGATGCGAAGGTCCAGGGCTTGCCGAGCTTACCTTCGATGGCCGCGGGATCGTAGCCGCCGCCGGCCGCATGGAAGAAGCCACGGGGCGCTTCGAGAATCTCGTCGCTAGCAGTCCAGTCGAGCGCTGCCAAGTCAGCAGCAACGATTCCCGATTCAGCCGCTCGTCCGGCGTGAAATGGCTTGGTCATAGTTCCGAAATTTTCGCGGAACCCGCCGCCTTCGCTGCCGGCAATTCCAAATGCGCGTGCGCAACGCTCGCTATCGAAGCCGTACAGTTTCGCCGCAGCGGCCGCCGAGGCGAAGGGGCCGCACGTTCCGGTGCTGTGGAATCCGTCTTCATAGTGCCGCGGTGCGATGGCTTCCGCTATTTTGCATTCCACTTCCACGCCCACGTGATACGCCAGCATCAGATCACGGCCGCTCAATCCGCGCGCTTCAGCGACAGCCAAGGCAGCCGGAAGACAAGGCGCGGTCGGATGAGTCAGCAATCCATAAACCCGATCGGGTGCGACCGCGAGTTGCGTGTCGTCGTAATCGTCGGCATGAATCCCGATTCCGTTCACAAAAGCGGCGAAGCGCGTTGGCGCCTTCCGTGATAATCCGATGATGGTGGCGTCACTACGGCCCAAGCCGAGCGACTGCACATAATTGCTGGTGATCTTCCCAAGCTGGGAAACCGAACCAGCCAGAGCGAGACCCAGCCCATCCAACATCGATTTCTTTCCAAGCTCAATGACGTCCGGTGGAATGTCGGATAGTTTCGTTCGAACAACAAACTCCGCAACGTAACGCGTGAGTCCTCCGCCACCCGCCGCCCGCAAAGCGAAAGCCGCGCCCGTCCCCAGCATTGTTCTTCTGGTTAAGTTCATATATGCGAAACCTTTCCTAAGATGGCCGGCTTCCGCGCACCCGTAGCCGACGGGATGTTGCCCGGCCGCCGATGATATGTCTGATACGCTAGCACCGCAAACAGGATGGCTTCTTTGGCATCGACATCGATTCCGAACTCGGCCGAAGTTGTTAATCGGGGCCGCAACGCCGCTCGCAGGCGCTCCATCATATATCGATTATGCGCTCCTCCGCCGGACACTATCACGTCGGCGGTTTCACTGTAACGGGTGATCGACGAAGCGATGGTACAGACGGTCAGCTCGGTCGCGGTCGCGAGATCAATCCCGGTGTCGCGAACGAACTCGGCGCCGTACTGCTCACGGCCGCACGATTTTGGCGGCGGCCGATGATAATAGGGATCGTCCAGGAGCTTAGCCAGTAACGCCTCGTTGACGCGGCCGGCGCGAGCTCCTTCGCCATCGCGATCGTAAGGGGGGGCCAGCGCATCCATCACCATGTTGCCCGGCCCGGTGTCGAAGGCGATGACGTCTTCGGCGCGAGCATTGGCCGGGATTACGGTAATGTTGGCGATGCCCCCGATGTTCAGCGCGACACGACCGCGCTCCGGATGCTTGAAGAGCTGGTAGTCGAGGAAAGGGACCAGAGGCGCCCCGTTTCCACCTGCTACCATGTCACTCGGTCGAAAATCGGCGATGGTCTCGATGCCGGTGCGCGCGGCTATGACGGCCGCCTCGCCGATCTGCATGGTGCTGGCGATCTTACGGCCAAAAAACTCGACTGGCTGACCTTCGTGGAAGATGGTCTGCCCGTGCGATCCGATGAGATCGATGCTCTTAAGTGGCACGCCGGTTTGTTGCAAGGCTTCGGCAAAAAGCTCACCGAGCAGGAAGTTCAGGCGCGCGATATTTGCAGCATCTGAAACCGAAAGAATAGCGTCTCGGACATCCGCTGGATAGGGAACCGTCTTAGACGCGACGACTTGAATCTTGTCGTCGATATCCACTACCGCGACATCGATGCCATCTACCGACGTCCCGCTAATCAGCCCCGCGACGCGCACTAGCGCTTCAACTCCTGCTGGAGCTGGTGCAGCAATTGCAACGCTTCGATGGGACGCAACTCGTCCACCTTGAGATTCCTGATTCGCTCGGCAATCTGGTAATTGACCGGCTCGAACAACTGGATCTGCATCGGAGCCGGCGTAGCGCGCGGGGCTAGTTCCTCGGTGACCGCTTGCTCGGTTTTTTCATGGAGCGCAAGAATCTCGCGTGCTCGCTCTATCACCGAGACCGGCAATCCCGCCAGCCTCGCCACCTCGATGCCATAGCTGCGATCGGCGCGCCCGGGTTCCACCTTGCGCAGAAAGATCACCTGGTCGCCGGCTTCCTTCACCGATACATGCAGATTGCGGATTCCGGGCATCTGGTCCGCCAGTTCCGTCAATTCGTGATAGTGGGTCGCGAAAAGCGTGCGTGCACGGATGCGCTGATGGATGTCCTCGATCACGGCCCAGGCGAGAGAGAGGCCGTCGTAGGTCGCCGTGCCTCGCCCGATTTCGTCTAACACTACTAAGCTGCGCGAGGTCGCGGTGTTCAGGATTACCGCAGTCTCTGTCATCTCAACCATAAACGTCGATCGCCCGCGCGCCAGGTTGTCGGCGGCGCCAATGCGTGTGAATACACGATCCACGATCGATAGCGCCGCGGAATCAGCCGGCACGAACGATCCCATCTGCGCCAGAATCACGATGGAGGCCGCCTGGCGCAGGTATGTCGATTTGCCGCCCATGTTCGGACCGGTGATCACGGCAATAAATTGCGCCTCGGTATCGAAGTAAAGATCGTTGGGGATGAAGCGTGCCGCTTCTTTTTCCGCCAGCTTCTCGATCACCGGATGCCGCCCCGCCACGATGCGAATCTCTCCGGAGTCGGTGAAACTGGGCCGCGTATACCGGCTCTCGGCCGCAACCTGCGCCAGCGCGCACGTGACGTCCAACTCCGCGACCGCGGCCGCCGTCTGCCGGATTCGCGAGGCGTGCTCCGCCGAAAACTGGCGCAGCTCCTGGAAGATTTCGCGCTCCAGCGCCAGCATTTTCTCTTCGGCATCCAGGATCTTGCTTTCCAGGTCCTTCAACTCCGGCGTGGTGAAGCGCTCGGCATTCACCAGTGTCTGCTTGCGTTCGTAATCGGAAGGCGCCAGGTGCAGGTTCGACTTGGTGATTTCAATGTAATAGCCAAAGACGTTGTTGAACCGCACTTTCAACGACTGGATACCGCTGCGTCCACGCTCGCGCGTTTCGATTTCGGCGATGTACTGGCGGCTGTTGCGGCTGATATCGCGCAACTGATCGAGTGCGGCGTGATAGCCGGGACGAATCGTGCCACCGTCGGCCAGACTGGCGGGCGGCTCCTCAGCAATCGCAGTCAGTATCCGGTCGCGCAGTTCGGGAATCTCGTCGAGCTCGCTTGAAATGTGACGGAGCCTGACTTTTTCAAACGCGGTAATGTGTTCTTTGATCCGAGGTACGAGAGCCAGTGATCGCCCCAGTGCCAGCAACTCGCGCGGGCCGGCCGTTCCCAACGTCAGCTTGGCCAGCAATCGTTCCAGGTCCAGCACTTGAGCCAGCAGCTTGCGGATCTCCGAGCGCGCAATCGTGGTCTGTAAGATCTCCTGAACAGCATCCAGGCGCGCTTCGATCTCTTCGAGCTGCAGGCACGGCCGCAGCAGCCGATTGCGCAGTAGCCGCCCGCCCATCCCCGTACAGGTTTGATCGAGCACATGGATTAAAGTCGATTCCTTGGTCTCGCCCGCAAACAACGGCTCCAGCAGTTCGAGATTGCGAACCGTCACGGCGTCCAGAATCATGGAGTCGCTGCGGTCGTAGTAAGTAGGGCGATCCAGGTGATCCAGCGCCGATTTCTGCGTCTCACGCAGGTAATGCAGGATCGCGCCGGCGGCGGAAACAGCCAGAGGCCGATTGTTCAAGCCGCATCCGTCCAGCGCGAGCAAGCGGAAGTGCTCCCGCAATGCACGATCGGCGTGGTCCAATCCGAAAACCCAATCTTCAATAACCGTTCGGACGCCCGGCACACCTCCGACGCCCGCCAAATCATTGATGGACTCGGGCGCCAGCACCTCGCGCACGTTTAGATTCTCGAGCGTCGCATTCACGTCGGCGGCATCGATTTCTGTTGCACGGAACTCGCCAGTGGTGATATCGGCGTGAGCTAGTCCGGCACGCGAGCCGTTGCGAAAGACCGAGGCCAGGTAGTTGTTCTCGTGCGATCTCAGCAGCGACGATTCCGTAGCCGTGCCGGGTGTGACTACGCGGGTAACCTCGCGTTTCACCAGCTTCTTGCCGGGTCCGGCTTCTTCCATCTGATCGCAGATCGCGACGCGGTAGCCTTTTTGGATCAACCGCGAGAGATAGCCTTCGGCCGCATGATAGGGAACGCCGCACATCGGAATCGGCTGGCCCTTTTCCTTGTTGCGCGCGGTCAGGGTAATTTCGAGTTCGCGGGCGGCTGTGATGGCGTCTTCATAGAACAACTCGTAGAAATCGCCCAGGCGGAACATCAGCAGGACGTTGGGAACCTGTTGTTTGACGGCGTGATACTGCCGCATTAGCGGCGTGGAGGGGGATGTGGAGTCGCCGGTCCCCTCTCCAGCATCAGGCATAGATGCCGCGGGTCTGAAGGGCGAACGCTACCCGGTCGATAGCCAGCATGTACGCAGCCAGCCGGTTGTGTACATTATGTTTGTCCGCATAACCGACGACATCGCGGAAGCTGTTCACCATGATTTCTTCCAGGCGCCCGTTGACCAGTTGCTCATTCCAGAAATAGCCCTGCCGGTCCTGCACCCACTCGAAATAGGAAACCGTGACACCGCCCGCGTTGGCGAGAATATCGGGGATAACGAAAATCTTCTTGTCGGCCAAAATCGCATCCGCTTCTGAAGTTGTGGGACCGTTAGCGCCTTCGCAAATGATCTTGGCCTTGATGCGGTCCGCGTTGGCGGAGGTGATGACGTTCTCCTTGGCGGCGGGCAGAAACACTTCGCAATCCATATAGAGCGCCTCATCCCGGTCGACATCTTCGCCTTCCGGGAAACCGGTGATAGAGCCGGTATCGTGACGGTGCTTCATCAATGCTTCGATGTTGAGGCCGTGCGGGTTGTAGACCGCGCCGTCGTATTCGATGAGGCACACGATTTTGAAGCCCGCGCGCGCCATCAGCTTGGCCGCCATGCCGCCCACATTGCCGAAGCCTTGGACGATCACGCGGGTATGGGCCGGGTCGAGACCGAAGCGGCGCAGTGCCTGAACGGTGACGATCATGCAGCCGCGTCCAGTGGCTTCCGTTCGCCCGCGCGATCCACCCAGATCGAGAGGTTTGCCGGTGACGACGGCGGTGCACGTCTGGCGCTTGTGCATTGAGTAAGTGTCCATGATCCATGCCATGGTCTGCGAGTTGGTGTTGACGTCCGGAGCCGGCACATCGCGCTCCGGACCAATGATATCCATGATTTCGGCGGTATAACGGCGTGTGATGCGCTCTAGTTCGCCGGGCGAAAGGACGTCGGGATCGCAAATCACACCGCCCTTTCCGCCGCCAAACGGGATGTTTACCACCGAGCACTTCCAGGTCATCCAGGCTGCTAGCGCACGGACTTCATCCAAAGTGACATCGGGGGCGAAGCGAATTCCGCCTTTCGACGGTCCGCGGACGATGGAGTGTTGTACGCGATAGCCAGTGAAGACTTCCAGACGCCCGTCATCCAGTTGTACTGGAATGGCTACTTTCAGCTCCAATGCTGATGTTCTCAGCACCTTACACAGACCCTCATCCAGACCCAGGCGCGCAGCCGCTTCGTCGAAGCGCGCGGCGGCGGACAGCCACGGATTGATTTCGTTATCGACGGACTGGGTCGCCTCGAGAATCATCGGATGTTCCTCCGACTACATTGTAGCCATGAAATTGCCGATAGAGTATCGACATGTACCTATCGGCCGGAGAAGAAGCCGATAGAATAGTACCAGCCTCGCGATGCTTTTCCGCATTCATTTCTTTCCCGGGCTCTGCTTTTTGCTTCTGAGTGTGGTGTTGGTACTCGAGGTGACTCGAAGGCTCCTTGGCCGCTATCCCGAGCGCAAAATCCTGTTCGTTCCGGCCGCTGCAATTTCGATCGTGCTGCAAATGTTCGGTTATTTACTGGAATTCCAACGCGTTCAGCGGCATCTTCCCGCTCTGCTGTCGACATCTCTGGAATGCGCGGCCCTGGTGGAGTGTATGTGGCTGATCGGATTCTTTTTCGCGCTGCTGGTTTGGGCCAAGGCTCCAAGATTCCAAGCCTCCCGGCGTGCGTTCTTTCAGGCGGCCGGCGCCGGTATGTGTATCGTACCAGTGGCCGGTACTGCCTTCGGAATCGTGAGGCGCAACCAGTTTCGCGTGAACGAAGTCAGAGTGCCTATTCCCAACTTACAGAAGGACCTGGACGGCCTACGGATCGTCCAGCTGACCGATATCCATCTCAGTCCCTTCTTGAGCGAGATGGAGTTTGCCCGCGTCATAGATATGGCAAACGAAACGCGCGCGGATCTGGCGTTGGTGACTGGGGATCTCATCACCCGCCGGGGCGATCCACTGGATGCTTGTTTGCACCAACTCTCCCGGCTGCGCGCCGACACGGGAGTACTCGGCTGTCTGGGCAATCATGAAGTCTACGCTGGAGCGGAGAATTATGTCACCACCCACGCACGGCGTATGGGAATCCAGTTCTTGCGCCAGCAAGCTGAGGTGCTTCAATTCGGAAGCGCCAGGATCAATTTCGCCGGAGTGGACTATCAGAAGATGCACTCCAGATATTTGGTGGACGCCGAACAGATGATAGTGCCAGGGCTGTTGAACGTGCTGCTATCGCACAATCCAGATGTTTTTCCGGTAGCAGCCGCGCAAGGCTACGATTTGACAGTTGCCGGCCACACCCATGGCGGGCAGGTGGACGTCGAAATATTACACGAGCACTTGAATGTGGCGCGCTATTTCACCAGTTATGTGCAAGGCCTTTATCAAGAAGGCAATTCGTCGATCTATGTGTCGAATGGTATTGGAACCATCGGCGTGCCGGTGCGCTTGGGCGCGCCACCTGAAGTATCCCTTCTTCACCTGTGCGCTATCTGATCCTAAGCGACATTCATGCCAACTGGGAGGCGCTCGAGGCCGTGCTGGCCCATGCGCAATCCAGCTACGATCGCATCGTATGTTGTGGCGATGTGGTGGGCTACGGCGCAAATCCGGACGCGGTTACCGAATGGGTGCGGGATAATGTCGCCTACATAGTGCGCGGAAATCACGACAAGGCCTGCGCCGGCCTGGAAGACCTGGAATGGTTCAACGCCATTGCCCGCACATCGGCGTTGTGGACCCAGGAGATCATGAAGCCTGACAACATCGGGTACCTGCGCGATCTCGCCAAAGGCCCGGAGCGGATCAACGGCTTTCAGATTGTCCACGGGTCGCCGCTCGATGAGGACGAATACGTTGTCTCCGAACAGGATGTCGCGCAGGTCGCGCCTTATCTCGATTCTTCGGTCTCTTTTTTCGGGCATACCCATTTGCAGTGTGGATTTCTGTGTCACCGGAATGGCGTTAAGCGCTTGAGGGGTGTGGATATGGAATCGGACACCGAGGGTCTCGATTTGGAGGCGGATGCCAGTTACCTGATCAATCCCGGCTCAGTGGGGCAGCCGCGCGACGGCGATCCACGCGCTGGGTATGCCATCTACCAGCCGGATGCTAGAGTTGTCACGCTGCGCCGCGCGGAATACGACGTTCGCTCCGCGCAGAAAAAGATCCTCGAGGCGGGCTTGCCTGAGCTGCTTGCCTTGCGCCTGGAGGCCGGAATCTAAACCGGAGTTTCAGGGCACCGCAACAGCCTCCATCACGCTGGTTTGCAAAACGTTGCCGTTGCTGTCGAGCCTGTCAATCACGTAGTACAGAATTCGGTTTGGCAGACTGGGGATGGTAATCGTGCAGCTTGCTCCATTCGGGCAGGCTTGGCGTGTCACCGCTTCATTCGTAAAGCTAAACGGATCATTAGGGGAAGCGTTGGGGATCTCGGTCGAACAGTCCTGCCCATAGGCGGTACACTGCAGCAGATCGCCTCCATTTTCGGCGTAGCCAAATCGCGCGCGGATGTTCGCGGCGAACGGCACGCCCTGGTACATAACAGGGTGCGGCACGAAGTTCGTTCTGTTAATGACGTGTGTGTCGTCCGGAGGCAGCGCGTCGATGCGCAAGGCCAGCCAATCGGTCCGTACCCCGTCCATCCAATATGCCGGACAGAATAAGAATTGCGCGTCGGGAGTTGCACGGCAATTGCTGAATGAATATCCCAGCCCGACGTGGCTGTGCGCGAACCCGAATTTTCTGATGCTAGTTCCCACGGTATCTAATCTGTCGTTGCGGAACTGGATAACTTGTCCAGTGATCGGGCCAAAACTAGACAAACACGGTATAGCGTTTCCAAAATTCGCCGAGCTGCAGGCCGGCTGGATATCGCGCTGGGAGATGCTCAGGTACAGCTTTCCGGGAGTTGATCCGAACGCGCATTCGTTGTTGTTGCGCGCCCAGCACACCGAGTAATTTGTCATGTCCGCCGCGTTTCCGAAAGTGGCTGGGCTCGACACGTCCTTGAGCAGGAAGCGGCCCGCGTACCCGGACAGTCCCCAGGCTTTGTAATTCGGGTTCGAGGTGCAGCAATCGGCGGCGACCAGGTAGGTGTGCGTGGTTCCACTCACCAGCGACATGCTCATGCTGCCGTAGGCGTTGTATGCTTCTGCACCAGCCACGTTAGATGGATTAATCGCTTTGAAGTCCACAAAGAAAGGCAGTCGAGCTACATTTTGTGAATAAGTCGCGTTCTGGTAGGTCTGAATCCCCACGCTCGGTTGTGGGATTCCCGCAAACAGCGGCGCCGAGGTGACCGTGTTGGTGAACGGAATATTTATACTGGCGGCCGGCGTCAAATTGGATGTGCCGCAATAAATATTGAACCCCGGGCCACAATCGGCCATTGAAAAATTGTACGTACCTGCCAATGCCCCCGGGCCCCCAACGGCATGCGCTTCACCCCTGGACGGGTTGTCGTAGAGCCATGTATTAGACGGGCTAGAAAAGTCGATCACCGCGCCGTTTGTGCCGGCCCAGGGGATTGCCCAAGCGGACCAGCCGTTGGCGTGAGTGCAGCAGCTTAATCCCGGGGCGTGTCCCTGGCCAAACGTATCGTCCGTATTGTTGGATTGATAGGTCGGATTCAAATATGAGTAGCCCGCTGTGCGCAACACCCAGAATGTAATGTCGTTCAGCCCGTTATAAGACGGTTGCGTCAAGATTGCGAAGTATTCGCGAGTGCCGCTGTTGTCCTGCAAGTAGTCGCCTACCTGAACATCCTGGAGCTTTGAATAAGAAGCGTTCGAAACTCCGAAGCCCGGAGTAATACACGGGAATTCGGCGGCTTCATGCTTTCCATCGGGGAAGGTGTAAGTAGTGTTGGGCGTGAGCTGGCAGAACGGATCGTGCATGCGGACTTGAAGACAGTTGGCTGTGCCCGACAGGCCGGTGTAAGGGGCAGGAAGGCCGGAAGGACAGGTATAAAAATCTGTGTTCGACGTCAGACCGGTATTGCTGTCCCAGTTCGCGGTAGCGCCAAACCCGGCGCGGTTCACCTGAGACACCAAAGAGACGTTACGGTTCGGAAACACGAGCGTTGGAAACCCGAAATTGTCCAACGGGTCGCTAGAGCAAAAAACGTAGGTCCCCATATTGAACCACGGGCAAGTATGATTGCCCGCCCAGCGTTTTCCGTTGTCGCTCCAGCCGTTACGAATACCCTTGAGTACAAATGTGCCATTTCCAGATCCGTCGTCGGCAAATGCCGCAAGGACACCTAGATGGTTCTGTACTCCTGTAGATGCGCCTCCGATAAGCAGGCCGCCCGCGAAGGAACTGGCTCCGACGCCCGGCATCCATCCCAAATCGTAACCGGTATGTGGCGGGCCGACCGTCTGACCCAGATAGTTCAAACCACTCTGGTACGCCCCATTGTTTCCAGCCGTCCCCATAATCTGAGTTTTGATATCTTTTCCGCCTGCCAAAGGCGTCATCACCGTATAGAGGAAGCAATCGTCGGTGATAGCGGGGGAGGTTAAAGCGTTCAAGTAATTTCCATAAGAAGGCCAAGGCTGAAATGCCACGTATCCAGCGCAGCCGGTATAAGACTCGTTGTATTTTAACCTCCAGACGCGTTTCCCGCCTTGATCCACCGAGTAGACCGAGGTTCCATCCACGTCATCAAAAAAGTAGGTGCCCCCTTGCAGCTGTACACCATACGAAACACTATCGCCGTTACCGTTGAGCCTGCTACTGGAAGACGGCTTTTGCAGCAGGCTCAGCAACCTGGTCTCGCCTCGAGGAGAGCCGTCGGAGTTTCGAGGAATGAAGAGAAATATCGAACCGTTACCGCCGCCTGATTCAGCTAATCCAAAGTAACCCGTCAACGGTGGATTCAGCACCCCGGCTGAGCAGCCCACGGCATATATTCCGCAGGTCACGCCGTCGGCACTTCTGGACACAGAGACACTGGCTTGGTTCACCATCTCCTGGTCGCCATTGGCGCCTTGATAAGGTTGGATTGAATAGGAATAATTCAGGGCTATTGAGACGCTCACGTTTGCAGAAGTCGCATTGGTTTTAGAGAGCACGACCCCAAAGTTCGCGCCAGAATAAGCTGTCGTCCCTGGCAGCGTGCCCAAATTCTCGACCGTAGTCAAGGTTGTTGACGATGCCGGCGACGCCGCCAAATGTGCATAGCTTCCGTTGATGAGTATGGGCGTGTTCGGCTTCCAGTCGAGATTGAAGTAGTTCCAGGGCTGAGGACTTGAAGTGGTAAGCGTAACGGCAGTACCAGCAGTGCTTACCGTTCCGACTGGCGGGGTAATCATGTTGCGCTGCGGAATGATTCCCCAACTCTTGAAGATGGGGCGCGCTACCGGACTGGAATCTCCGTTTGGCCAGTTTCCCTGATCGGTCGGTGACCCGGAGGGACAATTCCCAGTGGTGATCACGTTCCCCACTAGCGTCTGGCCGCCGTCCGTTGTCAATTGAAGATTGAAGCCCGTCACACCTCCGCTGGTCGCGTTGCCACACCATAGATCGAAACTGATATCGTCGATCGTGCAACCTCCAGCGAACGCTGTTAATCCCGCGCCTCCCGCGGGGCACCCAAAATTCGCTAATGGGATGAACAGCTTGTCCATAGCGCCACCTGTGGCGGTTGCATACGCGGGCGGTGAAGACGCGTGAAACCAAGCTTGAGACGGATTGGTCCATTTTCCAGTGCCGCTAATGTCGATGGGCGTTTGCGCCCAGGCTCCCGCGACCGATGCCGGATAGATCGTCGGCCCTATCCAGCCTGGTTTCGTTACGGGCCAGTACTCTACCCCGGTATTGGGATCGCAATAGGAGTGCGTCGCTGGATCACAAAATGTGTTCGCCGCCGCGGTCCCATTCCAGTCGACGAGCGGATGATCCATGTTGCCGAACTTGGCTGCATTGAAAGGCACTATATCAGGGGCGGTATTCCCCCATTGGATGGGACGGGTTTGAAAGACACGAGACACTTCGGAATCGGCGCCGCAGGTCACTCCGATCCAGTAGGTCGCTGCGGCAGCTAGGGCGTCGTTGGCTTTGCGTGTACCTAGGATGAAGATATGCGCGCCTGGCTTCACGATGGACCCAAGGCGCGCATCCGTGTTGGTGTTATCCACCAGATCGGGGATATTTGTGCTGAACGCGTTACCGCGCGATGCTCGATAAATGCAGAAACCGGTTTGATCGGTTTGTACGGTGATTTTAGCCTGCATTTGAGTCGGCTCAATGGACTGGATGGACGTCGCTCCAAAGACTGGCAGCACAGCCAAAGCGAAGAGGACGCAGGGAGTTGAACGCATAGTCTGAATACTCATGGTAGCTACCAGGTCGAAAGGGCTGCGCGTCGCCACGAGTTCAGGCTTACGCAGACATAATAGAACGAGGTATCTAAGGCCCATGTGCCCGCCGTGCAGGCCGCACTGGAAGTGACTGGCACTGAGGTCCGCAGGCTAACAATGGTGGAATCCGCAGTCAGGATCGTCTTGCCGGAGGACTCCACGCTGGTCAGTCCAGTGCTCGCCACAATGCTCTTAGAACTGAGCAGTGCGCGCTGATCCACGCCCCCGGAAACATTCCACGTACCGCTGGTCGCCGACCACGTGAATAAGGGGATCGCATCCGGCGGGAACGACGTTATTCCGCTTTGGGCGACGCATCCAGCCGTACAGTTGGCTGTCAGATTGTGTCCAACGGTTAAGGCCCCGGCGCTCGACATGTATATGTATGCCAGTCCGGTGCCGCCCGAGATGGAAACAGAGCCGCCGCCGGTGAATGAATAGACCAAGGCGCCAAATCGTACATTGCAAGGGGTGGCGAGCGAACAGTTTGCGCCAATCGACAACACCGTCCCACTGCTGCTGACTACTGCGAAATCGCCCAACTGGCTCGCCATCGATGCGCCGGAGCCGCCGCTGCCGGACGTCGACTCGAGCGTCCATCCGTTCAGCGACGTGCAGCCGTAGAGATTAGCGCCAGCCGGCGCATTGAGCACAAAGAACATTTGGCCTACGCTACAAACGGAAGGCAGGCTGGCTCCGGATTTAAAAGGTGCAGTGGAATTGGCATTGGAGAAGTCCACGTCCCTGCTCTGAAAATGCAGGTCCAATTGCGTGATCTGGCCGTGCAGCGCGCTTGCGGCGGCGGCCAGCAACAGAATTCTATGAAATCGAAACATAGCGCTTCCAGTGTTGCATCGCGGTGTAGTGAGTTTCCGCTTGCGGCTCCGGGGTGTTCTTAGAAGTCTCTGTATTCGTTGGCCTTACATGCCAAGAACAGCAGAACGAGTGCTGTGACTGGGCGGAGTCAGGTATACTAAAGCTTAGACCTGCCGTCATATTTGTAGGAGTCCACACCCATGTTTGATTTGTTTCGTAGCAGGGCAAAAGCGGTCCGCATTTTATTGGGCGCCATGCTCGGAATGGTTGCGCTTTCGATGCTGCTCTATCTGATCCCGGGCGCCGGGACTACGACTGCGGCCGACCAGAACGACCAGGTAGTGGCCGAAATCGGCAAGGACGTGCTCACCCTGCACGACGTCGAACTGGGAATTCAGAGCCAGCTGAGATCCCAACAGATTCCGCCGGATCTGGTCCAGGTGATCATCCCCCAACAGGTGGATCAGATGGTGGAGGAACGCGCCATAGCTTATCAAGCCAAGCGGCTCGGTTTTGACATTAGCGATCAGGATTTGGCGACCGCTATTCGTTCCACACAATTCGGCACGCTCAACGCGCAACAGTATAAGGACGCGATCGAGCAAATGGGTGAAAGCGTCGGCCAGTTCGAGAATAACATGCGCAGCGGTCTGGCTTTGCTCGCCCTGGAAAGCCTCGCGATTGAAGGCGGCGTGGTCTCACCGGTCGAAGTGGAAGCCGAGTACAAGCGCCGTAACGATAAGATCAAGCTCGAGTACTTGGGTTTCGATCCTACCGTACTGGCAGGGACTGTAAAGCCTACACCCGAGCAGTTGAAAGCCTACTATGACAAGAACAAGAACTTCTTCACCCAGCCGGAGACTCGGGACGTCCAGTTGATCGTGGCGGATCAGGCTCAGATTGGCCAGGCCATCCAGATTTCCGATTCGCAGGTGGAGTCTTACTACAACTCGCATAAGGACCAATACCGCACGCCGGAGCGCGTCCAAGCCCGCCACATCCTGATCAAAACCACCGGCAAAACTCAGGCAGAAGTTCCCCAGCTCAAGGCCAAGGCGGAGGATCTGCTTAAGCAAATCAAGGGCGGCGCGGATTTCGCCGCACTGGCGCAGAAGAATTCGGAAGACCCGGGTTCGGCCGCGAAGGGTGGCGACCTGGGCTGGATCGTGCGCGGTCAGATGGTGAAGAATTTCGAGGACAGCGTTTTCTCGCTGAAGCCCAAGGATGTCAGCGATGTCATTACCACCGAATATGGCTTCCACATCATCCAGGTAATGGCTAAAGAGCCGGCCCGTCTGCGTACCCTCGAAGAAGTGAAGCCCGAGATCGTCGGCAATCTACGGAATCAACAGGTTTTCGACCTCATGCAAAACGTGGCGGATCAAGCTCACGCAGAGCTGGTGAAGGCTCCACAAAATGCCCGGCAGATCGCTGACAAGTTAAAACTGCAGTTTGTCCAGGTGGACAAGTTTAAGCAAGGCGATACTGTTCCCACGCTCGGTGTGGACCCGCAGGCGGCGGCGGCGCTCATGACACTGAAGAAGGGCGAGATCAGCCAAGTGATACAGGCGGGTAATAAGCTGGTGGTTGCTGAGGTCACGGATCTCCATGCCGCGCACCCAGCCGAGTTTGGAGAAGCGGAATTGCAGGTACGAACGCAGTATGCCCAGCAGCAGGGCATGCAGCTTGCAACCGAGAAGGCCAAGAAAGCAGCCGACCTCTTGAAAACGAATGGAGGCGATTTGAAAGCCGCAGCCAAGGCCCTGGGGATGGAAGCCAAGACTACGGATTTCTTCGCCCGCAATGGCGCGGCTGAAGGCATTGGAGCTGCCAGCTATCTCGCGGATGGGTTCGACAAGCCGGTGGGCACGATTATCGGACCGATCAACGCCGGCTCACAGACGGTGGTGGCCAAGATCGCCGACCGGCAGCAGGCTGACATGACCAAGTTCGCTCAAGAGCGCGACGCCCTGGTCCTGTCACTCAAGGGCAAACGGGCCTCCGAACGCCAGATCATGCTGCGGGATAGCATTCTTAGCACGTTGATCCAGCAAGGAAAAGTGAAAATGCACAGGGATGTGATCAATCGGCTGATCGCGCGTTATCGAAGTTAGCCGCCCCCCGGATGATCCATGCCTTGCTGGACTTTCTGCGGGCGCTCACAACCCCCGAGCGTCTAATCCAACTGCTGTCGACCGCCATGTCTGGCTGGGTGGGCTATGCCATGCTGACCGGCATCGTGTTCGCCGAAACCGGTCTGCTGGTTGGCTTCGTGCTCCCAGGGGATTCCTTACTATTCACCATTGGCGTCGTGGCCGGAGCCGGCGAGCTCAATCTGGTGGTGATCATGCTGCTGTTGATCTGTGCGACGATGCTGGGCGACTGGAGCGGTTACTTGCTGGGCAGGCGGGCCGGTCCCGCGATTTTCAATCGCCCGGACTCGCGCTTTTTCAAGCAGGAGCATTTGCAGCGAACCAAGGCTTTCTACGAAAAGCACGGCGGCAAAACGATCATTTACGCCAAGTTCGTTCCCATCATCCGCACCTTCGCGCCGTTCGTGGCCGGAGTTGCGAACATGCGTTACGTGCGGTTCCTTTCCTTCGACATTTTCGGGGGCGTGGGATGGGTCTGCTCGATGACCATTCTGGGTTATCTGTTGGGTGAGGTAGCGATCGTGCGGCGGAACTTCGAGAAGTTCGTACTGCTGATCATTTTTCTGTCGCTGTTGCCGGTGATCATCCACGCCGTCCGCGCCAAACTAACTACAGTGGACTCAGTGCCTTCCAAATAAAAGCCGGCCTCACCGCCACGCCCCGGCACTTGTTCGCAAATGAACAGGCATTTCTCACGAGCGGGCATCCACTCGCTTGAACGCCTGCGCCTTTTCAACGTGGGGAGATGGCAGGGAGCGTGCATGCGGAGTGTCCCGGGATGCTGTCTACGCTACTGCAAGATACCGCCTTCGCACTGCGCCAACTTCGGAAAAATCCGGGCCGAACGTTGATTGCCATCTCAGTTCTTGCTCTTGGTCTGGGCGCGAACGCAGCCATTTTCAGCGTGGTGAACGCACTGCTCCTGCAGCCGCTGCCGTATAAGGACCCCGGCAGGCTGGTCCAGCTTTTCGAGCGCGACGTCATTGGCACCGGCGAGCCTCCCTACAATCCTGTCGCGCCGGCCAATTACCTCGATTGGCGACGATACGCCCGCCAGTTCGAACAGATCGCGGCGGCCGACGGGGGCGAGTTCAACCTGGCCAGCACATCGGGTGGGTTCCCGCCGGAGCGAATCGATGCCGCGTTCCCATCTGATAATCTGCTCACGACTCTTGGCGTCCAACCGATACAGGGCCGCAATTTCCGCCCTGATGAGGACCGCCCTGGCGCTCCGCATGTCGCCATGATCAGCTACGGGCTGTGGCAGCGCCGCTTCGGTGGATCGCCGGATGTGTTGGGACGCCCGATCCGGCTCGACAACGAAGACTACCAGATTGTCGGGATCTTGCCTCGCTGGTTCGTGTACCCAAGTCGTACGACCCAGGTCTGGGTACCACTCGAACAGCACGTCCCGCCCAAGCAACTCGCCTCGCACGAAAATCACTTTTTGGATGTGATTGGACGCTTGCGCCAAGGAGTAAGTGTGGAACAGGGGCGCGCCGAGATCGACGGTATTCAAAAGCAATACAAGCACGCTCATCCCGAAGCGGTTGCGGGCAAAGGCGCGAATGTGGTTTCGCTGGGTGAGACGACTGTCCGCGATATCCGAACCTCGCTGCTGGTCTTGTTTGGCGCCGTGGTTTGTGTACTGATCATCGCGTGCGTCAACGTCGCGAATCTGCTCTTGGCGCAGTCATTGGGGCGGCAGCGCGAGGTCGCTATTCGGGCAGCGGTGGGCGCCAGCCGCGGTCGAATCGTCGGGCAACTGCTCACCGAAAGCGTGCTCTTGGCGATGCTGGGTGGTGTGCTGGGTCTTGCGGTGGCGTCATTCTCCACAAGCTATCTGGCCACCAAAGCTCCCAATGCCGCATACCTGCCGCAGGTGGACAATATTTCCGTGGATTACCGGGTGTTCCTGTTCACCTTCGGTATCGCGCTGCTTACCGGCATCGCCGCCGGGCTCTTCCCCGCCGCCCAGGCCTCGCGTTTCGATCTTGCCAGCAATCTCAAGGATTCCGGGCGCTCCTCGACTCCTGGCCGCTCGCACGCCCGCTTCCGCGATGTCCTGGTATCGGCGGAGGTCGCGCTTTCATTAATGGTCCTGGTTGCCGCCGGCTTGCTTCTGCGCAGTTTCGATCAACTGAGAAACGTTCATACCGGTGTTCGGACCGACCACACACTCACGCTGGGTGTGTATCCGTCGGAGGCTGCATATCCGAAGAACTCAGATGTAGCGGCATTCGACAAGAAACTGCTGCAAGCGGCTATCGCGGTGCCCGGCGTCGGATCGGCCGGCTTGACCACCTGTCCGCCGGCAGGCGGCCACTGCAGCGATTGGGTCTTTAACATCGAGGGCCGGACTCTACCGCCAGGTGTTTTGATGGATGCGCTATACAGGGCAGTAGACCCGGGATTCTTCCTGGCCGCCGGCGTACCGCTGCTCCGTGGGCGCACTTTCACCGAGCAGGATGGGGCCGGTTTCGACGAACAGCATCCGCGACTGAGCAGTATCATCATCAGCGAATCGCTCGCCAAAGAGTATTTTCCGAACGAGGACCCCATCGGAAAACACATTCTTCTTGGTGGGCTCATGAAAGCCATGACTCTTCAGGTGGTGGGAATAGTCGCCGACGTTCTTAAGCGTCCCGATGCCAAAATACAGCCGACCATGTATACCCCAATCCTGGACGGCGACGCGCGTGGCATGTATTTGGTACTGCGCACCACGATCGATCCGCACAGTATCGTTCCTTCGATTCGGCTGGCGATCGAGCACTTGGACCACGACCTGCCGCTTTTTCAGGTACGCACTACATCTGAAATCATCGAAAGCACCGTGCAGAGGCGTGAATTCAGTATCCTGTTGCTGAGCTTGTTCGCGGGGCTGGCCCTGATTCTTGCCGCGGTGGGACTCTATGGCGTTCTCTCTTACACCGTTTCTCAGCGCACTGGAGAGATGGGAATTCGCATGGCCCTGGGAGCAAGTTCCGCCGACGTACGCCGTCTGATCTTGGTCCAAGGAATGAAGCCTGCATTGGCCGGGGTGGCGGGTGGGATCGCCGGGGCGCTGGCAGCGACGCGCCTGCTGAGCAGCATGTTGTTCCAGGTAAGTCCGATGGACCCCTATACGTTTGCCGCCGTGGCCCTCGGTTTGATGGGCGTGGCTGCGCTGGCGTGCTTGCTCCCCGCTATACGCGCCACACGCATCGATCCGACTGTCGCCCTGCGACGCGAATAGCTGTTACCCCCTGGGCCTTGTATCGGACAGCCGGCCGGTCTATCATTTGGTCGGGAGGCATCCCATGAAATCGGTCGATACAATTGAATCCGTATTGAAATTTAAGGGCCGCCAAGTGTTGTCCGTGGCGCCCACAGCGACCGTCTACGAAGCTATTGAGAAGATGTCGGAAAAGAGCGTGGGCGCGATGCTCGTCATGTCCGAGGGAAGACTGACCGGCATCATATCCGAGCGTGATTACGCGCGGAAGGTGATTCTGAAAGATCGCTCGTCAAAACAAACTCAGGTACGCGAGATCATGACCACTCCGGTGCTCACCGTGACGCCGGCGGACACCGTGGAAGAATGCATGCGAATCATAACGGAGAACCGCATCCGGCACTTGCCCGTGGTGGACCACGACCAAGTGGTGGGCATCATCTCGATCGGCGATCTGGTCAACTGGATTATCACGGCGCACGAGGAGACCATCGGTCACTTGCAAAGTTACATTGCGGGGCAATATCCGGGGTAGCCCTCCAATAATTGCAATCGCGATAGCTGGGCTGGTTGCGGCGCAGACCCGGCGGCCTGCGAATCTCGAACCCGCCCTGCTCCAGGAAGACTTCCGGATTTTCCGCAATGCGCTCGAGGAAGGGCATTCCGGAATCTACCGCTATACGCCGAAGGCCGGAATGGACCGGGTGTTCGACGCGGCTGGCCGGCAGATCGTCCGGCCGATGAGCGTGCTCGAATTCTACCGGCTGCTAGCGCCGGTGGTGGCGAAGATCAAGTGCGGTCATACGGCAGTTCTGCCTCCGCGAGATGTTCAGGCGGCGATCGCGAAGTCCATTCCACTTTTCCCTTTCGATGTGGAAGTGTCGGACGGCAAAGTCTATACGCTGCGCGAATACATGCCGGATGAGGGGCACTTGACCGGTCTGGAAGTATACGGGATCAATGGAATCCCTATCGAGCGAATTCTCGCCGGCATGATCGCTGCCACGCCCGGCGATGGCGATTCCAGGACCGTGCGGCCGTGGCGGATCGGGCATGGGGGAGCGTTTCCAAGGCTGCTTTATTCTTTCTTGGGAATCGAAAGCCCGTTCGTGATCGAGTTTCGCGATCCGGCAAGCGGGGCTAGCCGCCGAGTGCGGCTGTCGGGCGTGCGGGGAGACTTTCGGGAGACCGTCGCGCCGGTGCGGTATCCGCGGGATGAGAAACTGGAGAGCGCCGCGGATTTGAAATTGCTGGATAACGGGAGATTGCGGTGCTCACCATTCGACAATTCAGTGGCAGCGCTGGCGGCCGGTTTTTCGACGAGTCCTTCGAGCAGATCCAGAAGCAGAAATCGGAGATCCTGATCATCGACGTTCGCAACAACAGCGGCGGCGCGGACGAGTTGGGCAAGAAGCTGCTTTCTTTTCTAGTCGACCAACCGTTCCGCTATTATGACGATCTGGTTTTGAACGCTCGCGAGTTCAGCTTCAGCCGATATGTGGAGGGTGGCGGCGGCGTGATTCCGGCGTCCGTGGTGCAGCGGGGCACGGACGGCAAGTTTGACAATACCCAGCATCCCAATTGGGGCATCCAGCATCCCTCACAGCCGTATTTTGCGGGCCAAGTGCTGGCGCTCATGAATGGCGGGAGCTTTTCGACCACGTGCGAGTTTCTGTCGAACCTGCATTCCCGCAAGCGCGCCACGTTCCTCGGCGAGGAGGCGGCTGGCGGATATTACGGCAATACTTCAGGCCGGATGCCGACGGTGGTGCTCCCCAATTCGGGAGTCGCGGTACGGGTGCCGTTGCAGACTTATTATCTGGCGGTGAAAGGAGGCGATCCACGGCGCAGCATTCTTCCGGATGTGGAGGTGAAGCCGGCGCTGCGGGATCTGATGGCCGGCAGCGATCCGGTGATGGGCAAGGCGCTGGAATTGGCGCGGGCTGGAAAGCACTAGCTACGTTGTTGCGAAGTATCCGATTTTGAGCGCTGCGGCCGCATCGCGAAGAGGGCTATCGAGGGTCCACAGTTTGCAGCTGGAAAGCAGAGCTGAAGCGAGCAGGTGCGCATCGATCCAGCCTAAGCCCTTTCCGAAGAGGCGATTTTGTTCCAGCAGCGCGAGAACTTCGTCATTCGAAGCTGAGATAGGGGAAGGCAATCGCGCCAGCATGTGCAAAGTTTGAGTCCGGGAGCGAAGGTTTCCGCAAGCAATTTCGCCCAACACGAAGGGATGGATGAAAACTTTGCAATCGACTAGAGCTTGCTGTAAGTAAGGCTGGCCTTCGCGAAAGTGACTGATCCAAACGGACGTGTCTGTCAGAATCATTCAGAATCATCGTGCAGAATCATCCAGAATCATCGTGCGCGCTTGGGTCGTAGTCGGGGACCTGCTTCGAAGCCCGGTTGCGTGCCGCCGAGGGCCGCAAGCCGGCGTCCAATCTCTCTTGCGATGAGCGCTTCAAGAGCGGCGCGTATGAGCGCCGTTTTCTCTTGAATGCCGGTTAACCGTCTGGCCTCCTCGATCAATTTATCGTCGAGGTTGAGTGTACTCCGCATATGCATAAGTATGTATAGTTTAGGCATCCTTCGTCAATGGACCGCGATTGTCACTCCGGCCTGGCTCGTGGCGCTTCCCACTGACAGAACCACCGGCTGAATGCCCGGGGCGAGGAATCCGGCGGGTACTTGCGCGTTGATTTGCATGAGCCCGGGGAAGCCCGGAGCAGACCCTGCGTAGAGCAACTGCGTTGGGTAAAGGCCAATCTTCAAACTCACGATGCTCGGGGCGGCTTGGCCTTGGCCAGTCGCATAGAACACAACGACGGACCCGCGTGCGGCAGGATTCGATGCCGAGTTCAGCGTACCATCTTCGTTAACAGCGGCGGCCTGCCCGGTTCCGTTGCCGGTGGTGAAGATGCCGGGCGTCGCGCTGACCACTTGTGACGGCAGGCCGGCCACCTTCACGCCGTCCACAACAACGCTGATGTCGGTGAGAGAGTTTGGCGCTAGGTCGGCGGGCGCCAACGCATTGATCTGGCCCGTGCCGGCATAGAAAACCGTTGCGGGCTCACTGCCGAAAAGTAACTGGGTCTGTTTCGGATCGAAACCCGCTCCGAAAATCGTAATGATTTCGCCAGGCGCGATGGGCCCGGCCGCCATGGTTGCCGAATGCACCAGGGTCGCCGACGCCCCGGCATCCGCGATGCTGGAGGACGTGAGCGTGCGGACGCGATTGTTCCCTGAATCGGCGATCCAGATCGTTCCACTCGAATCCACCACTACATCGGACGGCGAGTTCAACTGTGCAGCGGAAGCGGGCAAGCCATCGCCTGAGAAGCCGGCGGCGCCGGTTCCAGCGATCGTGGAAAGCACGCCCGTGGACGAGAGCTTGCGAACAACATTCGCTGCACTGTCGGCGACAATCAGGTCGCCCGTGGCAGTTACAGCCAGCCCGCGCGGAGAATTCAAGCCATTCAGCACAGTGCTAAGCGCGCCGGTGGGCGTGATGCTGAACACTGCCGTGGGTGCACTCACATAGACGTTCGCGTTCCCGTCCACCGTGACTCCCGAAGGCTGCAGGACCAACATCAAGGTGCTGACCAATCCGGAGGACGTTACCTTGAGCACCCGGCCGTTGCCGGTGTCGGCAATGTAAAGAGAACCTTGAGCATCGATTGCGACGTACTCCGGATCCTTGAGCCCCACTGCCAATTGCACTGCGACGGTCTGGATAATTCCACCGGGTGTTATCTTGCGGATGCTGTTGTTTCCAGAGTCGGCGACATAGACATTCTGTTGCGAATCGACCGCGACGCTACGCGGGCCGTTCAACTGAGCGAGTGTGGCCGACCTGTTGTCGCCTTTCGATCCTGCATCGCCGGTGCCCGCGATAGTTGTAATGACGCCTGCGGCTGTGATCTTGCGGATGCGGTTGTTGACCATGTCGGCGATGTACCGGTTTCCCGCGTCGTCGACTGCGATGCCGGTAGGCGCGTGCAGCCGCGCGGCAGTGGGCGGACCGTTGTCCCCACCGAAGTAGGGCGCCGCGCCGGTTCCAGCGATGGTGGTGACTGTTCCACTGCTCGTCACTTTGTAGACGTACTGGCCGGTGGTGACATAAACGTTGCCAGTGCGATCGAGGGTCACGTCCCGAGCGGATGGAATGCCAGCGATGGCTTTAAACTGGGTCCCGAGATAGCCGCTGGCGGCGATGTATAGGGCGCCAGTGGGGCTGAGCGCAACCCCCGTCGGCCCGGCCACGTTATAGACGGAGCTGATGACGCCCTGATACACCCGTCGAATCCGATTGTTGGCGCTGTCGGCGATATAGAGAGTACCATTTGAATCGGATGCCAGGCCCGCGGGCGAGTTCAGTTGCGCGAGTTGCGACGCGCCGCCATCGTCCGAGAATCCAGCGCTTCCCGTGCCTGCCAGCGTCGTCAGGATGCCGCCGGCACTAACGCGGTAAACGCGTTGCGCTCCGAAATCGGAAATGTAGAGCGTGCCATCTGGTTCGACCGTGAGGTTGCGAGGCTGAAGCAACTGCGCGCTGGCGGCCGGTCCGCCGTCGCCATTCCCGCCGGGCGCAATCGTACCACCGCCCGCGACTGTTGTGATATTGCCGCCGGACGAGATCTTTCTAACCCGCCCGTTGCCGAGGTCCGCGATGTAGAGATTGCCTTGCGGATCGAAAGCGAGTCCGTACGGATGGCTGAGCATCGCCGCGTTGGATGGGCCGCCATCGCCCGCGAATCCAGCTACGCCCGTGCCCGCCGCGGTCTGAATGCTGCCGTCGAGGTTTATTTTTCGAACCCGGTTGCCATCGGCATCGGCAACGTAAATCACGCCGCTACTATCAAGGGCGATTCCTTCGGTTTGGCTGAATATCGCTGCGAGAGCGGATGCCCCATCTACAACAAAGTCGCTGCCCGCGACGGTTTGGATGAGGTACGCAGTTGCCGGAGGGTTGGCTGCCGGCAGAAACGGTGCCAGACCCAACAGAGAAGGCAGGAGGATGCGAGTACGGATGTGCACGGATATTCCTGGAGGAGTAGTGGGCTCGCGCAAAGGAAAATTCTCAAAAATCTAAGCCCCTGTCCGATGCGAGGTGTATGAGGAAATTTAGGTGCCTCCTAGCAGGGTGGCTGGTGTTGTCGGGGTTAGCTGTTGCGCAGCCGGAACTGCATTTGAAGGGGTTGAAGAGGCATTTTGTTGGAACGCCTGGGATGCCTGAGCCTCCACTGAAAAGGCGAATACTCGGGCGGTCTCACCTGTTGGTGCAGTTTGCCGACAATCCCAGTGACCAGCAGGTGAATGACCTCAAGAATCTCGGCGCGACTGTGCTGTCATATGTTCCCGACTTCGCCTTATCAATTTCGGTTAGCGATGGCATGTCATTCGATGGAGTCGGTGTCGTAGCGGTCGGCAGACTGCTGGCCGAGGAGAAGATCAGTCCAGAGCTGGCTGGAACGTTGGCAGGTGGGGTAACGGCCACCGTGTTGGCTGAATTTTATGAAGATATAGATCCGAACGACGCTCGTGCCATCGCTCAGGACGCGGGTCTGGTGATCTTGGCAAATCCCGATCTGCTTTCGAATCATTTGTTGGTGTCGGGTTCAGCCAAACAAGTCCTTGCCTTGGCCGAATGGGATGACGTGGCCTATATTTTTCCGGCGGCCCCGCAGTTGATTGCCGGCATACCTACGCGTGCCAGCGCGGCGGCGTTGACCAACCGAGGAGCAGTCGCGCAATCGGTGGCCTTGGTGGGAGGCTGGGATGGATCGATACGGGGCAGGGCGGATCTGAAGTATGCCTGGGTTCAGTTGGCCGACGCGTTGCCAGCCGATTCAGTACAGGCAGAAATCGTGCGCGCGTTTTCCGAATGGGCAAAATATGCGAAGCTCACTTTTACGCCCACCAGCGACGCGACTGGAAACCAGACGATTGCGGTCCTTTTTGCGAGCGGAGATCACGGCGACGGATACGCGTTTGTCCCGCAAGGCGGCATCTTAGCGCACACCTTTTACCCGTTTCCGGTCAATCCGGACCCGATCGCCGGCGATATGCACTTTAACGCCGATGAGAGTTGGAAAATTGGGGCGGATGTGGATGTGTTCAGCATTGCGCTGCATGAGGCGGGACACGCGCTGGGGCTGGGGCATTCAGACCAGCCCGGTGCGGTCATGTATCCCTACTATCATTTGGCCACTGGCCTGACTCAGGAGGACATTAACGCTATTTTGCAGCTATATGCGCCGCAAGACGGTCAGCCGGATCCAACCACTCCGACGACGCCGGTTATCCCCCCTGCCGCGCCGGCGAGCCGGCTGATACTCGCAATTCAGGTTTTAATGACTCCAACCACAGCATCCTCGGTGGCGATTGGTGGCAACACCGTTGGGGGCAGTGGAACTGTGCAGGTGGGCTGGACGAGCAGCGGTGGAGCTTCCGGAACCGCGCAAGGCTCGGCCAGTTGGACGATCTCGACCGTGCCGTTGAACATCGGCGACAACGTCATCACCCTCTCCGCTCGCGATTCGCAGCAGAATCAGGTGACGCGCAGCCTGACGATTACTCGCAATCCATTATCGAGTCCCACGCCGCCGAGTCCGACACCCGTTAATCCAATCCCTGGACCGGACACAACTCCGCCGTCACTGACGATTTTGTCCCCGGCCAACACCAATGTCTCCACTTCCGCTAGCGGAATGGTTGTTCAAGGTACCGCGTGGGATAACATCGGTGTCGCTTGGGTCTCCTGGTCGAGCTCCAACGGAACAGCCGGCGCCGCCAGCGGTACCAACAACTGGGTCACGCCCGTGATCCCGCTCTACGTCGGGGCCACCACTATTACAATTCGTGCCGGCGATGCCGCCGGAAATACAAGTTGGCGGTCGATATCGGTTACGCGCAATTAGGCCGGGACTATTCCTGGCGCAGCGCGTTCACTGGATCCACGGTCGTCGCACGGTAGGCGGGCACCAGGCTCGCCACCAGGGCAACCGCCGCCAGGATCACCGCGACTAACAGAAATGTCGTGGCATCGGTGGCCTTTACGTCGAACAATAGGCTCGACAGGAAATTGGTGAGTGCAAGCGATCCCAGGAGGCCGGCGAAAATTCCGGCGAGTGTCAAGCCCAGGCTTTGACCGAGCACCATTCGCACGACGTCGGAGGTTCGCGCGCCGAGAGCCATGCGAATACCGACTTCGTGAGCGCGCTGGGCGACCGAATAGGACATGATGCCGTAGATACCGATGGCTGCAAGCGCCAGCGCGACGGCAGCAAAGATGGCCAGCAGAAACATCGATAGACGTCGCCGGGCCATCGATTCCGACATCAGCTCACTCATGGTGCGGATGCGGTAGACAGGCTGATCTGGATCGAGCGCCTGAACCTGCCTTTGCACAACGCCGGCGAGTGAGCGCGGGTCGGATGAGGTATGAATCGCCAGGCTCATCGATCCCAGGGCGAAGGATGTTTGGTCGTACGGCCAGTAGAATTCGACGCGCGATGGAGATTCGAGCGTTCGATAACGAACGTGCCGGACCACGCCGATGATGGTTCGCCAAGGCTGGGTCGACTGGCGTCCACCCGGTTTTATGCGTTTACCGAGGGCGTCTTCCTTGGGCCAGTACGTGTTGGCCATGGTTTCGTCGATGATCGCGACGGGCGCGCCTTTTTCATTATCACGCTGCTCAAAGTACCGGCCGCGCACCAGCGGAATGCCCATGGCTTCGAAGTAGCCCGGAAACACGGGACGCTGATCGACCTCGGGAGTGGAGTCGCGAGGTTGAACCGCCTGGCTGTCGACGGTGGCAGTTCCGGACCAACCTGTGCCGCCCAGAGGAAGCCCCGTCGCTCCGCCAACGGCGTCCACGCCCGGAAGCCGGCGGATACGATCCAAAAGCTCGCGATAAAAGGTCCGCGTCTGCTCGATTTTTGCGTATTTCTCTTCTGGCAGCGAGATTCTCATCGTCAGCACACCTGCAGGGCGGAAGCCGGTATCGACCTCTTGCAGCCGCAGGAAGCTGCGGATCAGGAGTCCGGCGCCCACCAGCAACGTGAGCGAAAGGGCCACCTCTGCAACCACCAGCATTCCGCGGAGGCGTTGGGAACCCGCTCCAGCCGTGCCGCCTCGGCCGCCTTCCTTCAAAGCGTCGTGCGTGACATGGCGCGAAGAAAACGCGGGCGCCAGCCCGAAAAGGATGCCCGTGGCGAGCGAAACCAGCACCGTGAACACGAGCACCCGAAGATCCATGTGCGCTTCGGCGACGCGCGGAAAGCTGGTGGCGGCCAGCGTAGTCAACAGATGAAGCGCCCAATAGCCGAGTAATAGCCCGATCACACCGGCCATGAGCCCGAGCATCGCGCTCTCGGTCAGCATTTGTTGGATCAAGCGCCAGCGGCTGACGCCCAGTGCCTGCCGGACCGCGATTTCGCGCTCGCGGGCCGAGGCGCGCACCAGCAGCAGATTTGCAACATTAGCGCACGCAATCAGCAGCACCAGTCCAACGGCCGACATCAGCACCCACAACGCAGTCTTAATGCCGCCGATCTGCTGCTCCAGCAGCGGAACGGTGAGGACGCGAAAGTTGAATTGCCGGTAAGGATAATCAGGATGCTGGTCAATGATTCGTTGGGAAACCACATCCAAGTCCGCGCGCGCCTGCTCCAGACTCAAGCCGGTCTTGATGCGCGCGATCACCTGGTAGGAGTGGTTGCCGCGACTATTTGGACTCAGATCGTCGGCAGAAAAGACCAGCGGCGTCCAGACTTCGGCTTCGAGCGGAAGCTGGAAGTCGCGCGGCAGAACGCCCACAATCAGATAACTCTGACCATTCATCACGACTTTGCGGCCTGAAATGGCGGGATCGGCGCCGAATCGCCGTCTCCACAATCCATCGCTCAGCAGGACCACATGCGCCCGGCCCGGCTGTCCTTCTTCGGGAAGAAACACGCGTCCTAACTGGGCCTGGACGCCGAGCAGCGGGAAAAAGCTGGTCGACACCACAGCCGAATCGATCCGTTCCGGCGTGCCGCTGATGTTGATGTTAAAGCTGTCGCTGGATATGGCGGCCAGATGCGAGAGGCTCTGATTCTGCTGGAGGTCGACGAATTCCGGCGCCGAAACCCAATTCTGATCGTTGGGGATGCCGATGTTGGTGAATCGCATCCAGAGCTGCACCAGTTGCTCGGGTTTCTGGTACGGCAGAGGCTTGAGAATCACCGCGTTGACCAGGCTGAAGATGGCTGAATTAGCGCCGATACCGAGTGCCAATGCCAGCACTGCGATCAGCGTGAAACCCGGGTTGCGCGCGAGCATCCGCACAGCATAGCGGCAATCTTGCAAAAACGATTCCATTGACACTCCTTGGTGTTATTAGGAGTACCGCCGATTTCCGAAAAAGTTACAGCAAGGCGGCCAATTCAGAGCCTTCGACCAGAATGGTTTCGTCGCGCTCCGGCCCGGTGGAGATGCAACCGACTTCGACCCCCGTCCGTTCGCTTAAAAAGCGCAGGTAATCGCGCGCGCGGGAGGGCAGATCGTCATAGCGCGACAGGCCGCGCGTTTCGGACTTCCAACCCGGCAAGGTCTGGTAGACCGGCTCGGCGGCTTCGAGACCGCGAAAGGTGGCCGGCATGGCCTTCAATCCACGGTATTCGACGCAAACCGGGATTTCATCGAATTGGTCCAGCACATCCAGTTTGGTGATGACCAAGCTGTTGAAGCCATTGATCATCGACGTGTAGCGCAGCAGCGGAACGTCGAACCAACCGCAGCGGCGAGGCCGGCCGGTGACAGCGCCAAATTCATTGCCGGCTTTGCGGATTCTTTCGCCTTCTTCGCCTTCGAGCTCGGTTGGAAATGGGCCGCTGCCAACTCGCGTCGCGTAAGCCTTCGAAACGCCGATCACGCCATTGATTTTGGTCGGCGGCACGCCGGCGCCGGTGCAGGCGCCGCCCGCGGTAGCGCTGGATGATGTCACGAACGGATAGGTGCCGTGATCCACGTCCAGCATCGACCCCTGCGCGCCTTCGAACAGCACCCGCCGCCCGGCTTCCATGGCGTCGTGGATCAACTGGGCCGTGTCGCGGACCATGGGACGGATGCGCTCGGCGAACTGCAAATATTGATCGCGAATTTTCTCGTAGTCGATGGTTTCTTGAATGTTGAAGGTCTGCGCCAGCAGTTGCTTGTCTTCGGCGAGGGAGGCATACATGGCGCAAAAACTTTCGCGCTCGTATAGGTCGGCGATGCGAACTCCGCGCCGTCCGGTTTTGTCTTCGTAACAGGGGCCGATGCCGCGGGAAGTGGTGCCGATAGGTACGCGGTCCTGGCGGCCTTCCGACATCTTCTCGACAATGCGGTGGAATGGAAAAATCACGTGTGCGCGGTTGCTGATTGCGAGCCGGCTCTGGACGTCAATGCCCGCGCGTTCCAGCGTCTCTACTTCTTCGAGCAGAGCCTTGGGGTCCACCACCACGCCGTTTCCGATCACGGCCTGAATCCCCGGACGCAGGATGCCGCTCGGAATCAGCTTGAGAACGAATTTCTTGTCGCCGATGAATACCGTGTGGCCAGCGTTGTGGCCGCCTTGGTAGCGCACCACGACAGAGAACTTCTCCGAGAAAAGGTCTACGACCTTTCCCTTGCCTTCATCGCCCCACTGAGCACCCAAAACAATGAGATTTCCCATGCACCCACCCCAAAACGTCTCATTGTACCTTGGGCGGGTGACCGGCGATTGCGCCATCCGCCGCCCGGCAAATGTTACGCTGGCTTCTTATGCAGCTTTCCGAGATCTTCCAGGGCTTGGGCGAAGAGACGTTCGCTCAGCTGCTGCGCGCGATTTCGATCGGCAAGCTCAAGACCTTTCAGCTTTTCGACCGTCTCAAAACCCGCATGCACCTGGCCAAGATGAATTCCGAGAGCCTGCGGAAAGCGGCGCCGCGCTTCTGGACGCGCTTGGGCGAACGCGACGAGGATTTCGCGACGGATCTCTCGCAAGCCATCCTGGTTTCCCATCTGGACATGATTAAGGCTGTGCTGGACCACTTGGGGGTCCCCAACGAAGACGGTTTTTTCGCCAAAGATATCGACGGATCGAAATATTTGACGGAAGGGTGGCAGCAGAAAGCGTACGATCAATTCAAAGATACGTATCCCAAGCCGGTGCTGCTGTTTTACATCAATCATTTGGATTGGGAAGTGGCCAAAGCTGAGAAAGTATTCCAAGCGCAGACCTGATTATGAATAAAGATTTCTTTGACGCAATCCGGACCGGAGATCGCGACCGGGTGAGTACAATGATTGCTGCCGACAAAGGGCTGTTGAGCGCAACGGACGAAAATGGGCTCGGGCCATTTATGATTGCGAAATATTCCGGCCGCAATGAGATCGCAGCGTTGTTGGTTGAAAAGGGAGTGGAACTGGATATCTACGCCGCATGCATGGCGGGCGCCGGGGAGCGCGTGTCGGAACTGGCCGGCGAGCAGCCGGATCTCGTCAAATCGTACAGCCAGGATGGCTGGACGCCGCTGCACCTGGCGTGCTTTTTTAATCAACCGGGCATCGCCGAGTCGCTGATCCTGCGCGGCGCCGACGTTCAGGCGCGTTCCCGGAACAGCATGCAAAATGCGCCTTTGCACGCCGCTGCGGCCGGCCATAGCCGGGAGTCGGTTCGAATTCTGCTCGAGCATGGCGCGGACGTGAATGCGAAACAAGAAGCCGGATGGACCGCGCTGCACGCGGCCTCGCAAAATGGAGATGTGGAGATGGTGCGCCTGTTGATCGCCGGCGGGGCGCACGTCCATGCGCGGGCCGACAACAATCAGAACGCGCTGGATCTGGCGTTGACTAAGGGGCATCAAGCAGTGGTGGACATACTGGATGTTTACGCAGCCAGTGAGCGTGGAGCTTCCTGAGCGGTGCTCGAAGATCAAATCCAACAATTGCAGACCGCGGCTCTGGAGCGGATCGAAGACGCCGGAAGCATGGACGCGCTCGAAGCGGTGCGGGTGGATGTGCTCGGCCGCAAGGGATCGCTCGGGCAATTCAGTAAGGAGTTCGGCAAACTCGCGCCCGCGGAGCGAGCGGCGGCGGGGAAGGCTCTGAACGCGGCCAAGGAAAAACTCGAGAGCGCGTTCGACGCTCGAAAGCAGGCTTTCGATAACGAGGCTCTGAACGTCCGGCTGGAATCTGAATGGATCGATCTCACGCTGCCCGCTCCAGGTCCGCGCCCCGGCAGCCTGCATCCGGTGACTCAGGTCCAGACGGAGCTCGAAGACCTTTTCACCTCGCTGGGGTTCGCGGTGCTGGATGGCCCCGAAGTGGAGACCGAGTATCACAACTTTGACGCGCTGAACATTCCCGCGTCGCACCCGGCGCGCGATATGCAGGATACTTTCTGGCTGACCGACGGCAATTTGCTTCGGACGCACACGTCGCCGGTGCAGGTGCGTGGCATGGAACGGCTGGGGCCGCCGCTGCGCATGATCGCACCCGGCCGCGCGTTCCGCAACGAGGAAGTGGACGCATCGCACGAGCACACGTTTTACCAGGTGGAAGGCATGATGGTGGACCGGAACGTCTCGGTCGCGAACATGCTTTATTTCATGAAGACGCTCCTGAGCGCTACCTTCCGGCGCGAGGTGATCATCCGCTTGCGCCCCGGTTATTTCCCTTTCGTTGAGCCGGGTTTCGAGCTGGATATACAGTGCCTCATCTGCGGAGGATCCGGCTGCGCGGTCTGCAAACAGAGCGGCTGGGTGGAGCTCATGCCGTGCGGCCTGGTGCATCCCAATGTTTTGCGGATGAGTGGGATCGATCCGGATGAGTGGGGCGGCTTCGCGTTTGGCCTCGGCCTGACGCGGCTGGCCATGATGCGCTACGCGATCGACGACATTCGTTTGATGCAGAGCGGGGACCTAAGGTTCTTGCGCCAGTTTTAGACGCGCTTTAAAGACAGATGAAATTTTCCTATCAATGGATCAAGGAGCTGGTTCCCGGACTCGATGTTGAGCCGAAAGAACTGATGCGCCTGATCACGATGAAGACCGCCGAATGCGAAGGGCTGGAGCCGGCGGCCGCGGCATTGGCGTCCGCATCCCTGGCTCGCGTCGTAAATGTGGAGAGGATGGGGGGCAGCAGCCATAATCAGATCGCCGTGGTCGAAACCGCCCGTTATGGGAAGAAGCAAGTCGTGTGTGGCGCTCCGAACTGCCGCCCGGGGATGTTGACTGTTTACGTGCCGGCCGCGCCAGTAGTCATCCAGGGAGTGGAAAGCGACGGGATGCTGGCGAGCGGCTTGGAGCTAGGCATCAACCGCGATCACACCGGCATTGTCGAACTGGATGCCGAGGTGCTGCTCACACCGGATATGGTTATCGAGGTCGACAACAAATCGCTGACGCATCGGCCCGATCTGTGGGGCCATTACGGCATGGCCCGCGAGGTTGCGGCTATCACCCGTCAAGCGTTGCGTGATCCGGCCAAGCTCGATCTGCTTCCAACAGGGCCGCCGGCTATCAGTGTGGATATCGAGGATCTTTCGCTGTGCCCACGCTACAGCGCGCTGGTCTTCGAGAATGTGGCGGTTGGACCATCTCCGCTATGGTTGCAGTTTAGGCTGGAGGCCATCGGCTTGAACACGATCAACAATATCGTCGACGTGACGAATTACGTCATGGCCGAACTCGCGCAGCCGATGCACGCCTTTGACGCCGACAAATTACATGGAGAGACCATCTTTGTGCGTAGCGCGCGGGCGGGGGAGCAGATTGTCGCGCTCAACGAAGAAAGCTATCAGCTCAGCCCTTCGAACCTCGTCATCGCGGACGCCGCGGGGCCTATTGCCATCGCCGGCGTGATCGGCGGCCTCGACAGCTCGATTGATTCCGGGACCAAACGCATCGTGCTCGAAAGCGCGTGTTTCGGGGCTGTCAGCGTGCGGAAAACCTCGGTCGCTTTGAAACTTCGCACCGATGCGTCCATGCGTTTTGAGAAATCACAAGACCCCGTGACTACGGTGCGCGGATTGGCACGCGCCTGTGAGTTGCTGGAGCAGGTCTCGCCGGGGATCCGAGTGGTGGGTGGCGTCGCTGATCGGAAAGTCCATCTCCAAGGACCACCTCCGATCGAACTCACAGTGGACTGGCTAGCCCGAAAGCTGGGCCGCGCCGTGAATGCAGGCGAGGTCCGAGCGATCCTGGAGTCTCTCGAGTTCGGCGTGATGGAAAAAAGGCCCGGACATTTTTCGGTGACCGTCCCGAGCTGGCGCGCCACCAAAGACATATCGCTTAAAGACGATCTGCTTGAAGAAGTGGGGCGCATGATCGGATATGATTCCATCACCCCGCAGGCGCCATTGATTGAAGCGGTGGTTCCTCCTGAAAATCCGATGCGCCGATATCAGCGCCGCGTCCGCATTATGGCCGCCGCGCAGGGATTCAAGGAAGTCTACAATTACTCCTTCATCAGCGAAGAAATGGCGCGCGCGTTTCATTTCGATCCGGCGGGGCATGTCCGGGTCGCCAATCCGATAGCGTCCGATCAAACCTTGATGCGCATGAGCCTGCTGCCTGGGATTCGGAAAAATATCCTGGACAACAGCCGCCATTTGACGTCATTCCGGCTGTTCGAGATCGGCCGCGAGATCCATCCCAGCCGCGGGATATTGCCGGATGAGATCCCGCACCTCGTCGCGGCTATGTATGCGCGCGAGGGCGACGGCAGCGCGTCGCTGTTCGAATTGAAGCGATTAGCCGAGTGCCTGATGCCAGGCTGTGAATTGCAGCCAACGCCGGCCCGGCCGTACGAACATCCACAACGCGCCGTGATCGTCTCCTGGCGCCACGAAGCTGCTGGCCGGATTTTCGAACTTCATCCATCGCTGGGCGTCGAAGGGCGCGCGGCGATTCTCGATCTCGATCTCGCATTGCTCGAGCGCCTGGATAAAAGGGATATCCGCTACCAATCTCTACAGCGCTATCCCACCAGCGCGTTTGACCTGTCGGTGCTGGCCGATCTGCGCCAACCGGCGGGAGCAATCGAACGAAGGCTCGCCGAAGCCGCGGGCGCCGGTCTGGTGGACATCGAATTCGTGCGCGAGTACACGGGAGCGCCGCTTCCCGCTGATCGCAAGAGCGTCTCGTTTCGTTTAACAGTCGGCGCCCCCGACCGCACGCTCTCGTCAGAAGAAGTGGCCGTGATTCGCGACCGTGTGATTGAAGCCATGCGTAAATCGGGCTTCGAACTCCGCATCTGACACTCGAACAAAAACGCGCTTAGTGCACGTGCATAGGGTCGCCGAAGTAGCCGATGATCCGTTCCGCGCACAAGCGGCAGGCTTCCTCTTCGTCGGGATCGCGCCCCTCCACGTGTAGCAATTGCTCTTCCCGGACGGCCATGCTCCGCCCGCAAACCCAGTCTTCCCCATCGCGGGAATGAATATGATTGAAATCGGTCAACGCGACCTCGAGGTGATACTAGCCAGAATATCAGATCGCTTGCGAGCCCTATCTTGGAATTGATAGACTAAGACTTACACCCGAGGAGCGATATTATCATGGCGAAAGTATGTGAAGTTTGCGGGCGCGGGCCCAAATTCGGGAACCGCATCAGCCACGCGCACAACGTAACTAAACGCCGCTGGAACGTGAATCTGCAAACCGTCCATGCCATCGTGAAGGGCGCGTCCAAACGGATCCGCGTTTGCACTTCCTGCATCCGGAGCGGGAAAGTTCAAAAAGCCGCCTAAGCCGGCTTCCCATTTCCCGAACCACGACGGTCAGGGAGTGGGAGTGTCCCGGTTAAACAATTCTTCTAACTCGCGCGCAGTCGGAGTACCGTGTACGGCCTCATGCATTTCGTGCGCGAAGGCGCGCATGATTTCCAGGAGTTCGAATTCGCGTCCTAGCGTCGCGTACAATTCAATTCCCGCCAGCAACAGCGCCAGACGCCGGTCTCCGCGTTCTTCAACTTCTTGCCGAAGTAGCCGGATGGATTCCAGGGATTCCGGACTCGTGGGGTGCCAGGGCATTGAGAAAGGGGTGAGCGTATCCCACCCCTCTAAAGAATAGAGCTTTTCGTTCGTTCGCCAAGTTTCGGCGATTAAGCTGAAATGCTCTTGCGCTGCGGCTCGCCGGTCTGAATCTGAATCTGCTTGGGCTTCATCTGCTCGGATACAGGGACCTGAATCTCCAAAACCCCGTCCCGCAGATGACAGCTCAGCTTGTTGTAATCCAGGCCGGACGGCAATGTTGCTGCCGTGTAGAACCGTCCGTAGGCGAGTTGAGTATGGCCGTTCTTCTGGAAGACCTCAGGCGCCTTTCGTTCGCCCTCGATAATCAGTTGATTGTTTTGCACACTTACTTTCACATCATTCTGCGAGACTCCGGGCAGAATGACGCGCAAGGTCAAAGACGTGTCAGTCCATGCGGACTCCACTGCGGGACTGAACCTCCATTCAGATCCCGTTCCACTGGACGCGGTTCTGCCGGTTTCTGACGGCAAGCCGTAGAAATTCTGGAACATTTGGTCGACTGAACGCTGGAACTGTTCCAACGTCTGTCGAACATCGCCAGCAAGGACACTACTGATCATGGATCACCTCTTGGGCTTGACTTTGAAGGCTTGGAAGGGGCTTTTTGCCCACGTGCCTTCAGTTGGAATTCTAGCACTGGTAATCTGCCCAGGAGCCTGTTAATTTCGCTATAACGGTGACCTGCTTTCTGAACACGCGGGGCCGTCATTTCGGCGCGACAGCTGGCGCAAACCGGTCGTCAATCTCCACTTGGTAGCCGCTCGCCAGACGATTGGTTTCATTCGCCATCCCGACCACCGCCATCAGCTCGGAAAACATCGCATCGCTCATCCCCGCTTTGCGCGCCGCCGCCGTGTGCGACGCAATGCAATAGCCACACTGGTTTGTCGCGCTGACGGCCAGGTACACCATCTCCTTGGTAAGTGCGTCCAGTGTGCCCGGCGCCATAATTTCCTTGATGCTGTGCCAGGTGCGCCGCAGTGTCGGTGGATCGCGCGCCAGAGCTTTCCAGAAGTTATTGATCCAATCGGTTTTTCGCGTCGCCATGATGTCGTCATACACGGCCCGCACTTCTGGACTTGCGTCCTGGTACTCAATCAAACCCAACGTTGCCATCCGGTGTCCTCCGTAGCCCTACTCATCCTAGCTGTTCGCGTCATAATAGAAGTTACTCCTCGATGATTCCAGAAACAATATCAGAAGGTCTAACTTTCGACGACGTGCTTCTGCAGCCGGCCCGCAGCGGCGTGCTTCCGGTCCAGACCGATACGCGCACCTGCCTCACCAAACACATTGGCATAAACATTCCGATCGTCAGCTCTGCCATGGACACCGTGACCGAATCGCACCTGGCCATCGCACTTGCGCAACAGGGCGGCATCGGCATTGTCCACCGCAACATGAGCCTGGAGCGCCAGGCCGAAGAAGTGGATCGCGTAAAGCGCAGTGAAAGCGGCATGATCGTCGATCCCATCACCATCGCGCCGGAAAAGAAGATCTCCGACGCGCTGGAACTGATGAAGCGCTATCGTATCTCCGGGGTTCCGGTAACCAGCAAGGGCAAACTGGTCGGTATTCTCACCAACCGCGACCTGCGCTTCGAGAACCGCTTCGATCTTCCGATCTCCCAGGTGATGACCAAGGACAACCTCATCACCGTTGCAGTGGGCACCACGCTCGAAGAAGCCGAAAAGATTCTGCACCGGCATCGCGTTGAGAAGCTGCTGGTGGTGGATGATCAGTACGTGCTCAAGGGCTTGATCACCGTCAAGGATATTCAGAAGAAGATGAAATATCCTAACGCGGCCAAAGATCCCCAAGGCCGCTTGCGAGTGGGCGCGGCGGTTGGATCGACTGGCGACTTTCTGGAGCGCGCCCAGGAGCTGATGGCACGCAAAGTGGATGTCATCGTGGTCGATTCCGCGCATGGGCACAGCGAAGGCGTCATGGAAGCCGTCCGGCTGATCAAGCGCAAGCTGCCCGAGATGGATGTCATCGCGGGCAACGTGGCCACTTTCGAAGGAGCGCGCGACCTGATCAACCTGGGCGCCGATGGCATCAAGGTGGGTATCGGGCCGGGTTCGATTTGTACGACGCGTGTGGTGAGCGGCGCGGGTGTTCCGCAGATCACTGCCATCGCCCAGTGTGCGCGAGCGACGCGAGACTCCGGCGTCCCGCTAATCTCCGACGGTGGAATCAAGTTCTCGGGCGACATCAGCAAGGCCATCGCGGCCGGCGCGGACACGGTCATGATCGGCAGTCTCTTCGCGGGTACCGAGGAAAGTCCCGGAGAAACCATTCTGTATCAGGGCCGCACATTCAAGAGCTATCGCGGTATGGGTTCCATGGGCGCCATGACCGCCGGATCCGATCGCTATCCTCAAGACCTGAGCGGAAAGCTGGTGCCGGAGGGTATTGAGGGCCGAGTTCCTTACAAGGGGCCGCTCGCGGATCTGGTGTACCAACTGGTGGGTGGTTTGCGGGCTGGAATGGGTTATTGCGGCTGCCCAAACATCCGTGAGCTGCAGGAACAGGCCAGCTTTCTGCGCGTGACATCGGCAGGTCTGCGGGAAAGCCATGTGCATGACGTGATCATCACCAAGGAAGCGCCGAATTACCGCCTGGAGTAATCTTACGCCGGCAGTTATATGCCGTTTGCGTTGGTCGCCTTGCCGTACAGTACATAGTTCAAGCTGGATATCGACGCGTTAACGGAGTTTTGCTCCGATTGAAGCTGCGCGACCAGAGCATCGGCGGCCTGGACCTCGGCTGTTAAGGCGGCCTGTGCCGCAGCTGCCCTGGTGGTCAGGGTGGTGATCTGTTTAGCAAGCGCGGTATTTTCGGTGTCGTAACCGTTTTCCTGAGTAAAGATCTGACCGCTCAGGGGATCGCTCATGGTGGTGAAGTTGTTGGCGAGTGCCGCAAAACCAGAGTTGGACGACCCGAGAAACTTGAACGCGTCCGAAACTTGGGCGCCCGACAGCCCCGCGATCGCGGCCGGGTTGAAAGTCATCTGCCCGGTAAGATCTCCGAAGGTGACTCCCAGATCGGCTAGGCTGTGGATGCTGCCGCTGGTGTTCCAGTAGCTTGATAACTGGCTGGCGTCTTGGCTGATCTGCGCAATTAGAGAGTCGCCGCCCAGCGCGCCGGCGGACGGGCCAACCTGCTGGGCCACTTGGCTGACCAGCATATTGTAACTGGTCACAAAAGTCTGGAGCGCATTGGCGAGCTGAGTGGGGTCCGTCGCCAGTGACAGAGTGACAGAGGTCGTGGGCGTAGTGGTCTTCAGCAGGTTGAAACTTACGCCAGGAATGATGTCATTGATTGTATTGCTGGCTTCGCTTACGCTGACGTTGTTCAGGTAGAACTGGGCGTTCGAGCCTTGACCCTGAACAGTATTGGAAATCAGGTCGCCGTCACTTGGAATGTCATTGAGTGCCAGGGTGCCGGGGGAGCTCGTAATTGCAAGAGCATACGCCCCGGCGCTACCTGTAATAGTGGCACTCACTCCAGGAGCCCCAGCGGCGTTGATGGCGTTCATCAGGCCCGTCAAATTGTTGTTGCCCGTCAAGTTCAGAGTATAGCTTTGCGTCCCCACCACCAGATTTACGTTGCCCGCGCCGGAAACAGGAACCGTGGTCGAGTCGGCATAGGTTTGCTTCGAGGTCTCCACGCCGGTGGCCGTATTGGTAACCAGATCGAGCGGAGCATCGTTGAGCTGCAGTGTTGTGGCGCCCGAGGTGTTCGCCGCGACGGAAAGATAGCTCTTCGATCCAATGGTGAGAATAGAGGCATTCGCGCCCGCGCCGGCATTGTTGATTGCGTTCATCAGGCCAGTGAGGTTGTTATTGCTCGTCAAATTGAGGCTATAGGTGTTCGAGCCCACCACCAGATTCACTTGGCCGGTTTGCGAGACGGGCGTGGTGGTAGCATTGGCGTAACCTGCCACCGATGTCTCTGAAGCCGTTGTCGCGAGCGACGAGATATTGGAAACCGTATAGGTTCCAGGCGCCGTTGCTCCCACGTTCGTGACCGCAACGGTGCTCGAATCGGAACTGGAAGCCGATACCCCTTGATTGGCGGCCATCGTCCCGAGCGCCGCAATAGCCGATCCCAGACTCGCTACATCGGGGTTGAGTGCAATCAACGCCTGCTTCTGGTTCAGATTGTTGGCCTGCTGCTGCTGCAAGGCCGTTATTGGTAGCTGCGCGATTGCCGCGCCCCGCTGTATGATGCTTTGAAAATCGCTGGAATAAGTGCTGAGACCAGTAAAATATTGTGTTGACGTGGTGCCCATAGAATCACTTATCGTCCGGATAACGCGGATTGTGGATTGTTCTCGGGAGCTACACGAATAATTTCGCCCGCCACCCGCTCCACCTGGTACTTTGGCATCTGAGGATAGAGCGGCAGACTCAAAACGCGCCGCGCACAGGCCTCCGCCACCGGAAAATCGCCCGCCTTGTACCTCGCATTGGCATAAGCAGGCATAAGGTGAATCGGTAAAGGATAGTGCACTGCGGTCTGGATACCTGAATCCTCCAGATCCTTTTGCACACGCTTCCGCTCCTCCACCTGGATCGTGTATAGACAATACACGTGCCGCACATCGGCCGGCACTAGCGGCCGCACGACACGGGCGTCTTCGAGTAAACGGTCGTACTCAGCAGCCAGCGCGCGGCGCGCTTCGATCCACTGCTCCAGCCGCCGCAGTTTCACGCGCAAGATGGCAGCCTGGATCGCGGGTAGCCTGTAGTTATAGCCTTTGAGCACCGGATAATAGCGCTGTTCCTCGCCCCAGTTGCGCAGCATCGCGATAGTTCGGGCATATTCTGAATTGTTGGTCGTGACCATGCCGCCCTCGCCCGCCGCACCGAGGTTCTTGCTTGGGTAGAAACTAAAGCAACCGATGTCGCCGACGCCGCCGGTGCGCCGTCCCTGGTATTCGGCGCCGTGCGCCTGGGCGACATCCTCGATCACCAGCAGCTTGTGCCTCGCCGCGATTTCTAGGATGGGGTCCATGTCGGCCGGCTGGCCGTAGAGATGCACCGGCAGGATCGCGCGCGTGCGCTCCGTGATGACTGTTTCCACCTGCGTGACGTCCATATTGAACGTCGCGGGATCGATGTCAACATAAACCGGAACCGCGCCAGCGTAGCCGATGGCGGCCGCAGTGGCGTAGAACGTGAACGGAACGGTGATGACTTCGTCCCCGGCCCCAATCCCGGCCGCGAGCAATGCCAGATGCAAGGCGCTAGTGCCGGAGTTCACACCGATCGCATGCTCCACGTTGCAATAGGACGCAAACTCCTCCTCGAGCGCAGCCACTTCCTTGCCGAGAATGAATTGACCGCTCTCCAGCACGCGGCCCACAGCGGCGTCGATCTCGGATTTCAGTTCGTGGTATTCAGCGCGCAGATCGAGAAGAGGAATCGGTTCTGGCATCCGCTTTAGACTTGGGCGAGGCTGCCTGCCGATGGAACCGCGGCTCGCCGGCCTATGCCGTTCCACCATTGCTCGCGCCGGCCGGTGATATAAAGATCGCCCCAGAGCTGCAGGTTGAGCAGTCGCCATACGCGGTCGGTGGCGTCCTCAAAGCCCGAGCGATGACGCCCAATCAACGACTCCACCTCGCGCATGTCGAGGTAGGAAGCTAGAAACCCGTCACGCGACTTGAGCGCTTCGTAAAGGGGCTCGGCTTTCGGAGCCAGCAACCATTGGCGGATCGGCGTCGGGAAGCCCATTTTCTTCCGGTAGATGATGTCGCGGGGTAACAGATCCTCCACCGCTTTCTTCAAAATGTATTTCTGCGTCGCGCCATTGATCTTGAGCCGGTCTGGAATACGGGTCGAGAACTCGACAAATTTGTGATCGAGGAACGGAACGCGGCTCTCGATCGAGCAGGCCATGCTCATTTGATCCTGCTTCATCAGCAGTTCCACCAAGTAAGTCTTCTGGTCGGAATAGAGCATTCGCGCGAGCGCGGACGACCCTGCGCGGGCATTCCAGTAGCGCAGGTAGTTTCCATAGACCGCTGACGGCGGCGAGGCCAACAATCGGTTCTGTTCTTCTCGCGAGAAAGCGCAATAGAAATTGTCAAGGAAAAGGGACTCAACGCTGTCCTCGCGTCCGACAAACGTATGGCGAAGCTTGCGGCGCACCGACGCGCTTAGCAGGGGAGAGCTGGCCGCTTGCGATCGCAGGAAGTTGCGGACCGGCCCGGGTACACTGCGGTAAGCCGCCGCGCCGCGCTGATTCAGCAGGTTCCAGCGATAGCGTTCGTAGCCACCGAATAATTCGTCGCTGCCTTCACCCGTCAGGACCACTTTCACCTGATCGGCCGCCAGCTTCGAGACGAAGTACAGCGACACGCTGGAGGGCCAGGTGATAGGCTCATCTTCGTGCCAGATCAGACGCGGCAGCGCGGTGAAAAAATCGTCCATGCCGACCTTGACCTCGTGATGCTCGGTGCCGATCGCGCGCGCTACCTGTGAGGCATAGCTTAACTCGCTGAAGCGGGCCTCCTCATAGCCCACCGCGAAGGTCTTCACAGGGCCGCTTGTGGAACGCTTGATGATAGCGGCGATGGCGCTCGAATCCACACCGCCGCTAAGAAACATCCCGAGCGGAACATCGCTCATCAGGCGCATCCGGACGGTCTCTTCCAGCCGCCGCCGGGTTTCCGCGATCCAGCCGCGCTCGTCGTAATCGTCGGCCGATTCCGGCTCCGGAACGTCCCAATAGCGTTCAATCTCCAGCTGTGGCTCCGGCCCCGCTAGATCGAGAGTCAGGTGATGGCCCGGCATCAGCTTACGGATGTTGCGGAACAGCGTGCGATCTTCGCTCACATAGCCGAAGGCCAGCAGCTCGGGCAGCAGCTCTTCTTCGAATGCAGCCGAAATCGACGCGTGCTCCAGCAGAGCTTTGATTTCAGAGGCGAAAGCGAACAGCCGGCCGTCCCAATAGTAATAGAGCGGCTTGATCCCCAATCGATCGCGCGCGCAAAAAAGCCGGCGCCGGGGGTTGTCCCAGATCGCGAAGGAGAACATGCCCCGAAAGAGCTGCAGGCAACCCGGCCCATATTGTTCATAGGCGTGCAGGATCGTCTCGGTGTCGGAGCGCGTGGTGTAGCGGTGTCCGGCCTGCTCCAGCGACGGCCGCACGTCGGCGTGATTGAAAATCTCACCGTTGTACGTCAGCCAAAGCGTGCTGGATTCATTGGTCATGGGCTGATGGCCGCCGGCAACATCGACGATGCTGAGCCGTCGATGGCCCAGGTGTGCCCAATCATCGTGGTAATAGCCGAAATCGTCCGGCCCGCGGTGTCGGATCTCGTCGGTCATCCGGGCCAACTGCGCCGCGCTGCCAGGAGAAGGCGTGGTGGTCACAAATCCGGCGATACCGCACATAATTACTAGTTTATCGACAAATGGCCCGGACTCCGATAAATTGGAGGTGGAGGAATGGGTGAGTGGTTGAAACCGGCGGTCTTGAAAACCGTTAGCGGGGTAACTCGCTCGGGGGTTCGAATCCCTCTTCCTCCGCCATATTTCTGGATTCTTTCAGACGCCTGCCAATCGCGGTGCCGCCTGCCGGTCTCCAGCCGCGGCACCGCTTTCGTTTCACGACCCTGCAGATTCTCGTGTTACCGCAAACCGCCGGACGCCAGCAAAGTCTCGCCAGTCATCCATCCTGAGTCTGTAGACGCTAAGAAAACGGCGATCGGCGCGATGTCACCCGGCTGCCCAATACGGCCGAGCGGAGTCTGAGCTTCGAAGTGCTTTAGGAAGTCGCTGCCGATGAATCCAGCCGTATGGACTCCCTCCGTCTCCACCACGCCGGGATTGATAGAGTTGACGCGGATCTTCCTCGGTCCCAGCTCCTTCGCCAGGACATGCGTAACGGCATCCACGGCGCCCTTGGTGGCAGTATAGACAGCTGTCGCAGGCGGCGTGATCCGCGATATGGTCGAGCCGATGTTAATAACGCTGCCGCCCTCGGGTCCGAACAGTTTCTCCGCTTCCTGGGTCGCCAAAAGCAGCCCCAGCACATTCGTATTGAACTGCCGGTGGAATTGATCTTCGGTGATCTCGGCCAGCGGGGCGAACGAATACACGCCCGCATTGTTTACTAATATGTCCAGCTTCCCGAACGCCCGTTTCGTCTCGGCGAAAAGATGCCGGACATCGGACGCTTTCGATACATCGCCCTGGACCGCCACCGCCTTCCCACCCTGTGACTTGATCTCGGCCACAACCCGCTCGGCATCCTTCTTGCTGGACGCATAATTCACCACAACGGAGGCGCCCTCGGCAGCCAGGCTCTTGGCGATACCAGCTCCGATACCCTTGGAAGCGCCTGTAACGAGCGCGACTTTATTCGTAAGTTTGTTCATGTCTTCCCTCTGGTTCGAACCGCGATCAACCCGCTCATTTCGATAACCGTCTAATTGATGAGAGCGTTGAGCGAAAAGATTCAGCTGGACAAGCTAGATTTTCCCCAAATGGTCGAGATAGGCGCGCAAGACATCCCGTTTCAAGGCCAACTCGGCGAACTTTCCCTTGCGGGTGATGCTTATCAGGCCGGCAGTCTCGAGTTCCTTAAGATGATGCGACACAGTAGCCGCGCTTACGGGCTGACACTCGCGCAGATCGCTGCAGGGCAAAGCGCCATTATCGCCAATCTGTTTTAGAATCTCGTAGCGCCGAGGATCGGCCAAAGCTTTGGCGATCAATTGCATCTGGCTTTCCGGCAGTACCTTGGTTTTCCCCACGTTTAACTGGCTGCGCTCCTCTATGCTAAGTTAAATTCAGCCATGCAATCGGGGTGGATTCGCGCATTCTTGCTGGTGGCCACGGCGGCGCTCCTCGGCAACGCCCAATGTTACGGAAACTGCTTCAGCAATGCCTGCGATTCGGCTCAGACGCCATCCGACAGTTGTCATCACCATCCTAAGCCTTCGCACGACGATGCCCGCTGTCCATATCAGCATTCCGAATTCGCAAACCCCGAAGTTGGAATCGTCAAAATCAAGCTTGCAATAGGGGCTCTCGCTGTACCAGTGCCCGCGATCGATTCGATGATTGCCTTGGATTTGCAGTTACTGACGCGTCCGGATACAGGTGCGCCTCCCGGCAGCGACAGTTCATCGACCTTCTCCGTTCTTCGGATCTAGCCCTTCGCTCCTCCAAATTAATCGTTAGGCCGTTCTGCGTCTTTAGATTAACTGGACTGCCTGCATTGACTAAAGTGAGCGAAAGGAAAGAACATGAATCCCAGAAGAAGTTTTTTCAGAAGTGTCTTTGGAACGGGAGCCGCCGCTGTGGCGCTATCACGCGTGGCAAGAGCGCAGCCGGCTAACAAAACCCAACCATCCAATTCCGGTGCAGCCGTGGCCGTCGTGACACCAGACGTTGCCGATCTGCCGTTCACCATGGACGGCGGCGTCAAGATCTTTCAACTGACCGCCGAGCCGGTGAAACAGATGATTATTCCGGGGCGGACGTTCGATCTTTGGGGGTTCAACGGCAGCGCGCCGGGTCCGACCATTCAGGCCAACGAGGGAGATCGCATCCGCATCGTCTTCGAGAATCATCTCCCTGAGCCCACCGGCATACACTGGCACGGCCTTGAACTCCCGATTGAGATGGACGGCGTGCCCGGCATCGGACAGAAACCCATCATGCCCGGGGAACGCTTCGTATACGAATTCCCGCTCAACCAAAACGGCACGTTCTTCTACCATTCGCATATGGCCATGCAGGAGATGGTGGGAATGCTGGGCGGCTTCGTAATCCACCCGAAAATGTCCTATACTCCGCGAGTCGATAAAGACTATCTGATCGCGCTGCAGGAGTATGCGGTTCTACCCAGTAGCACGATTCCCAATAGTATGAACATGGAGTTCAACTGGCTCACATTCAACGGCAAGGCAGGGCCGGCCTCCACGCCGCTAATCATCCAGCAGGGTGAGCGCGTTCGCATCCGTGTCATCAATCTGGGCATGGACCACCATCCGATTCATCTGCATGGGTTCACGTTTTGGGAGACGGGACGCGAGGGAGCGCGCCAGCCTGAGGCGATCTGGCCGCGAGGAAATACGGTACTGGTAGGTGTGGCACAAGCTCGCGACATCGAGTTTGTTGCTGATCGCACTGGCGACTGGATGTTTCACTGCCATCTTCCGCATCACATGATGAACCAGATGGCTTCGAACGTCGGCCCGATGACGCGTCTGGGGCAAGGGATGCAGGGAGGGGCAAGCATGGAGGAGGCCATGGGTATGCTGCGTGAAGGGAACGCCACCGCGGACAACAAAGCCCCCAGCCTCGGCCGTGGTCTCGGAGTTGGATCTAGGTCAGACATGGCGCGTTCCAATGGTCCCTTGTCACAGAGCGAGGCCGGCAAAGCCATGGCTGGGATGCCCGGAATGGATCATTCAAAAATGGCCGGGATGGATCACGGCGCCATGCCCGGAATGAGCATGCCTGAATTGCCGAAGAACGCGAATCAAGTGCCGCTCTTCCCGCAGGACGCATTTATGGAGAGCCCGATGATGGCGATGGACAAAGAAGTGGATAAACCTGAGACGTATGGCTTGCCACCGGGTTGGAGTGGATTTGTGGGAGGAATGATGACTCTGGTGCGTGTCCTGCCTCCTGACCAATACGAAAAGATCATGGACTTGAAAGCCAAACAGCGAGCGCAACAAACGCAAGAGGAAGGCTCCAAGTGAAAAAGATTGGCATTGCGTATCGGTCTACCCGGCCCGGCAATTCGCTCGCTGTTTCGGCCGTAGTGTTGTCCCTGATCTTCTCTCCGGCTTATGGACAAGAAATCCAGAAGAAATCGTACACGTTTCGAGGCAAGGTCGAGAGCATCGATAGAGAAGCGAAGCGGCTCACCGTCCATAGCGAACCCATCGAAGGCGGTATGGGCGAGATGACGATGGCTTACGGCGTCGATAACGAAGCGGTGTTCAGTCGCGTGAAAGCCGGAGATCAGATCACTGCCAAGGCCTACGAAGGCGATTTCATTTTGCACGGCGTCCAGATCGTTCCGCCGAGCAACGCCGTAGTGCCCGGTCCTGAAAATCCCAGCGCGGCCAATGAACGTAGCATGCGATTGGACGAGTTGGAGCAGATGGCGTTGGCGAATAACCCGACCGTAGGTCAGGCGCAAGCCAACTTGCGTGTTGCGGCCGGAATCGCCCAACAGGCCAGTTATTATCCCAATCCTACCGTGGGGTATTACGGCGATGAAATTCGGGGCGGTTATGTAGGAGGCGGTAAACAGGGCGGTTTCGTCAGCCAGACGATCGTGATGGGAGGCAAACTACGCGCCGCCCGTAGAGTGGCCGAACTCGAAGCGACCGAGGTTGAGACTAGTGGAAAGATTCAGAGTATACGCATTCAGAATAATGTTCGGACGCTCTTCTACGAAGTCCTCGCCGCGCAGAGGTTGGTAATGGTGAGGCAGAGTTTGGCACAACTGGCGGCGGATGTGACACAGACCTCTCGTCAGCTCGGCAACGTCGGCCAAGCCGATCGCCCTGACATTCTTCAGGCCGAGGTGGAGCAACAGCAGGCGAACATAAGTCTGCGCGTAGCGCAGCAGAATCTCCAGTCAGCGTGGAGAGTGCTGGCCGCTGTAATCGGAAAACCGGATCTGGCGCCAGCGCGCTTAGAGGGCGACTTGGACGCCATCCCGGACCTTAATTACGAAGAATGGGTGGCAACCACGATGCGAGACAGCCCCGAAGTAAAGCTCGCCCAGCAAACCTTCGAGCGCGCGGAGGCATCCCTGGCTCAGGCGAGGAAAGTGCCGATTCCCGATCTACAATTAACCGGCATATTGGTCCAGAGTTATGAGCCGCTAGACACAACCCGAAAGCCTACTGGATTGCAGGGAGGAGCGCAGGTTGGAGTGCAGTTGCCGATTTTCAACCGCAATCAGGGCAACATCGCCGCTGCGAAGGGCCAGATCGAGAGTGCCAAACAGGAACTGACCCGAGTCAGGCTGCGTGTCCAGCGCGACTTGGCAAGCATGTTCAGAGACTACGATTCGGCGCGGCTCATGGTCCAACAATACAAGACGGAAATGCTGCCGCGGGCCGAACAAGCCTACCATCTGTACCAGAGGAGCTACCAACAAATGGCCGGTGCGTATCCACAAGTGCTCATCTCACAGCGGACTCTGTTTCAGCTCGAAGCTGAATACGTTCAGGCGCTCGAAAATGTTTGGCTGACGTCTCTTCTGATTCGGGGTTTCGGATTGATGGACGGACTTTCCGAGCCCATGAAGCCCGCCAGCGGCGAGGGTCAGTCTGTCCGCAGCGGAATGGGTGCGTACAGCTCGGGTCCTACATCCGTTCAATAGCCAGGACAGCAAGATCGTCTTATCCGTAGCCGGTGTCTTAGCGGTGGAATGATTGAAACCAACAGAATGCACTCACTCGTCCCTGGGTTTACGATTTCTGTTCGTGGGCTGATAATATAAGTGGTAAACCGCAATGAGCACCCAGCGCCAACATCACAAACGAACGCAGTCCGCGATCGAGCCAACCCCCGCCCTACCTGCGAGCATTCCAGAGTGGCTAGAGCAGGTTCGTCTCAATGTCGAGGACAAAACTCCGTTGATGCAAACGCTAATACGTCGAGCTATAAACGCCGTTCTGCGATTTGCTGAACTGTCCGAGGCTTCCGTGGTGGAAGCTACGGCCTCCCCCTCGGATTTAGTCGTTCTGCTGCGCGCATTATCGTCAGGCGAACTGCTAGACGATCTGCGATCTTTTGAACCACTCGCGCCGGCCTTCATTCGGGGTATTGAAACTCAACGAAGGTTGGTTGAAGAACATGGAGGTACACGCAGCGCAGAACAAATTGCGCAGATGTTAGGAATCTCGCGACAGGCGGTCGATAAACGCCGGCGCTCACATGCTCTTATAGCGCTGAACATGGGTAGACATGGCTATCGTTATCCAGTTTGGCAGTTTACGAAAACTGGCTCTCTCCCCGGACTTGAAGACGTCCTTCAGGCATTGGAGGGGCATGACGAATGGATGCAGATTGCATTTTTCCTTGGCAAGAATCCACGATTAGGCGGTGAAACGCCCGTCGATATGCTTAAGGCTGGTGATCTGAAGCGAGTTGTTTATGCGGCGCAGGTCTACGGAGAGCATGGAGCGGCATAACGGTGAGTCGAAGATCTTGCCCTCCCCCCCCGGCAGATCTAGCCGATAAGAAGTTACCGCTGCTCGAATTCAAGGGGACCATGTTCCGGACTTACAGATTGAGCCGCCCTCCCTTCTTCTTTGGGTGCACGGGATTGAACCGGTTTGATTCGCCCGATAATTCTTATGAAGTCCTTTATGCAGGCCTGGACGCGTTCTGCGCGTTTGTAGAAACCTTTGCGAGCGCCGCTGGTACCCGCATCGTTACTACAACGGCCTTGAAAGAACATGGTCTCACGGAATTCAAGGCCAGACGCCCTTTACGATTGATAGATTTAACTCAGTCAGGGGCACTCGTGCGCATCGGGGCAGATGGAAACCTTTTTACAGGCGATCATGAAACACCTCAACTGTGGTCCAGGGCTTTACATGACCATCCGCTTAAAGCAGACGGCTTGCTATATCCCAGTCGCCTTGATCCTGTTCGACACGCGGCAGTGCTGTTCGGTGACAGAGTGCCGAGATCGATGACTGAATTGTATCGCGAAAGTTGGTACGCCCCAGGCGCTCAGCGCCAAAAACTTGTAGAGATTATCGAGCATTATCAACTCGAATTGATCGAGAGTCGCGTGCTCACGGGGCGCAAACCAGTATCGCGTGCGGTGCAGACGAGTTTTGATAATGAGGAGTAACGATGCCGATTTCCCCAGGGGCGCGCAGATTTAGCGCCCTACCAAGGCAAAGGCAGATTTAACTGACCACCCGTGCCCCTTGTACGATCCCAATGTCTCAGATGTATAGTAGAATGCACAGGTGCCGGACATTCACTTCAAAGGCGGAGCTTCGATGACCCTGATACGGTTCATAACCGCAGCAATCGTTCTGGAAACAATGCCATTTGCATTGGCGCAGTCAACCGACACGGCTGACTTCGAATACTTCAAAACGCGCGTACAGCCGATTTTCCTGAAAAAGCGTGCCGGCCATGGCCGCTGCGTCGTCTGTCATGGAGAAGGGGGCGCTCCAGGTGGATTCGGTCTGCAACCCTTGGCCCACGGCAGCGCGACTTGGACCGATGAACAGTCCCGCCAAAACTATCAGCAAACCCTGCGCCTGATCGCTCCTGGAGATCCGACCTCGAGCGTTCTTCTGATGCATCCCCTGTCGCCGTTGGCGGGCGGAGATGTTTTTCATGGTGGCGGGCGCCAATTCGAATCTAAGGATGATCCGGACTGGCAGATGCTGGCCGATTGGGTCAAGCAAGCGAAGGCACCGGCCTACAGCAATCTGAAGATTCTCGAGCCTGGCCAGGTGGGGCACGCCATGTATGGTTTTGACGTGTCGCTCGGAGTAGATTGTAACTTCTGCCACGCACGTGATTTTTCCGCCGACACCAACCCAATGAAAGAGATGGCGCGCCGGATGATCAACATGAACAAGCAAATCAATACGACGGCCCGGGTAACCTGCTTCACGTGCCATCGCGCTCAGCCGGTTCCCAAACTCGTGCCGGATCCCGTGGCATCCGATTTTTGAAGGAATTCCAAAGCATGATCCGTACTATTAGGAAACAATGGCTCCCGCTGTCCGCGTTGTTGGCGCTACCACTGACGGCTGCGTCCGTGCGTATTTACCAAACCAACGCCGGGGGCGATGATGTACATGTCATCGATGCTGCAGCCAACAAAGTAGTGTTCCAAGTCAAGAATATCGAGATTCCGCATGGCGTCACATTTTCCCCGGACGGCGCTCGAGCCTACATCACTTGCGAATCGGAAAACACCGTATGGGCCACCGACACCAAGACCGGAAAGCTCTTGGGCAAAGCCAATCTGAGCGGTCATCCCAACAATTTGTCGATCACGAAGGACGGGAAGCGGCTCTTTGTCGCGATCGTGACCGCCCCCGGCGCCATCGATGTCGTCGATACCGGCTCGCTGAAGGTTATCAAGAGCATTCCAACCAAGGGCGGAATGCACAATACATTCGCGACGCCGGATGGCAAATACATCATCGGCGGATCCGTGGTCGGAAAGATTCTATATACGATCGATCCTCAGACCATGGAAATCCTTTGGGAGCATAAATTCGATCTCGGTGTGCGGCCCATCGCATTCGAGAGGGCGCCCGACGGCTCAACCAGCCGCTTGTTCATCGAGCTCTCCGACTATAACGGTTTCGCGGTCCTGGATTTCAAAACGCATGAAGAAGTCGCGCGCATCAAAAACCCCGACTATCCTAATGGCGGACACGTTGGAGGAGGCGCTCCTTCTCATGGCATCATTGTCTCCCCGGATGGCAAGACGCTTTGGGTGAATAGCTCGCCGGCGCGCGCGGTCTTCATCTACTCGCTGCCCGATATCAAGCCGATTGGCTATGTCCCCGTCGGTACAGTACCGGATTGGCTCGCCATGACTCCCGACGGCAAGTCGCTTTATGTAGCCAACTCAGGATCTAATTACGTATCGGTGGTCGACACCGCCAGCCGCAAAGAAGTGGCGCGCGTTCCGGTCGGTCAGGTTCCCAAGCGGAACGGCATGGTGGTTGTTCCCTAATGCGCCGGGGTCTCTGCCTTAGCCCGGTTCTTTTTCTCTTTCTTGCAGCTTTCGCGTCCGCCCAAAGCGATTGGATCACCTGGGGCCACGACCAGGAACGAACTGGCTGGAACAAATCCGAGGCCACGCTCTCCAAAGACAATGTTTCCCGGCTCGAACTGAAATGGGTGGCTCAGTTAGGCACGCAGCCGAACGAAACGGTGCTCTCGACGCTGACCGCGCCTCTGGTCGTCAACAGCAATACGCCGCAAGGCGCCAGGACGTTGGTATTTACCGTTGGCAGCGACGATACAGTTTATGCGATCGATGCTGCCACCGGCAAGATCAGTTGGCAACGCAGGTTCCCGAACACACTCGAACCGAAAATGACCGCGACGTGGCTTTGTTCCAACACTCAAAACGCCACGCCCGTTATCGACAAGGACTCGGGGATCATTTATCTCAACACCACCGACGGAAAATTGCGCGGTCTAAGTATTACAAACGGAGAGGACCGGATACCGCCAACGGACTTCACCACTCCGCACGCGCGCAACTGGAGCCTCAACCTGATCGATAACGTCATTTACACTCCTCTCGGACGAGGTTGTGGCGCCGCCGCTGCGCATTTCACTGCCGTGGACTTAAAAGACCCAGGCAGGCGCGTCGAGTTTTATACCAGCACGGCCCGGCAAGCAGGCGCATGGGGCCGCGGTGGCATGGTTCGTGGACCGAAAGGCATCTACGCGCAAACCGCGGATGGCGTATACGATCCGGCCGCGGGCAAGTTCGGTAACACGGTGATGGCTCTCAATCCCAAGACCCTCCAGTTACTGGATTCGTTCACACCCTCCGACTGGGAGTACTTGAACAGCAAAGATCTGGACTTGGGCGCGGCTGGTCCGGTGATTTTTCCGTTCAAGCAATTCACGCTGGTTGCCTCTGCCGCGAAGCAGTCCGTACTTTATCTTCTGGACGCGAACAATCTGGGCGGTGCGGATCATCACACGCCGTTGTATCGGTCATCCCCCTGGGGCAACGATGAGGTGCTTTTGGCGGGCCGGGGTGTCTGGGGCGCGATGGCGAGTTGGGAAGATCCGGAAGGCAGGCGCTGGATTCTGACGCCGATGTGGGGCCCACCCGCTAAAGCGGCGCCGAGTTTCAAGTTCACTTATGGCGACGCCGAGCGTGGCAGCATCATGGCATTTGAAGTTGTCCTGGAGAACGGCAAAGTGAACGTGGTTCCCACCTGGAGATCACGAGATATGCATGTGCCCGACCCTCCTGTCGTAGCGAATGGAGTTGTCTACGCCATTCAGACTGGAGAGAATACGCTGCAGGGCAGGGGCGCCACCGCTAAATTCCGAAGCACTCCCGTCACCAACGAAGTGCTCTATGCGTTCGATGCGGCGAATGGCAAAGAGTTGTACTCCAGCAAAGAAACGATCCCCAGTTGGACACACTTTACCGAGCCAGTGGTGGCGGCTGGAAAAGTATTCGTCGCTACTTGGGACGGAAAGATCTACGCCTTCGGGCTTAAGTAGTCTGCCTCACTCCGTGCGCAGGGCTGTCAGTGGGGTCCACACGAATAGCGCGCCGGGCGGGAACCCAGCAGGCGACCAACGCCACGGCTGCCATCAGCGCGATCGCGCAGATGTAGGTCAATGGGTCGCGCGCGCTCACGCCGTAGAGGATCTGGCCGAAAAATTGGCCGGCGGCGATCGCAATTGCCAAGCCGGCCGCGGTGCCCAGCGCTACCAGCACAGCCGTTCGGTTCAGCACCACTCGAAGGACTTGCGAAGGCGCCGCGCCCAGGGCCATGCGAATGCCGATCTCGCGCGTCCTTCGCGACACCGCGTATGCCATGATTCCGTAGACGCCGGTTGCTGCCAGCACCGCGGCGAGTAAGCCAAACGACGCGAGTACCACCGCCACCAGCCGGGCCGGAAACAGAGCCAGCGCCAGTTCACTGGTCAGACTTCCCGCGTCGTAGATGGTGAGCGACGGATCGAGCTCGGCTACCCCGCGTCTCAGCTGGCGGACGGTTTCCGCCTCGGCTAAAGGCGAGCGCGCGACCAGCGTGACATTGCTGTGCCAATCTTGCTCCATGTCTTCGAAAACGGTGGGCGACGGCGTTTCGCCCAGAGAGCGGTATTTTCCGTCCTCCACCACACCCGCGATGAGCCTCCATTTCCCTGTGGTGCCGTAGCGGAATCGCTTGCCGACTGCATCTTCGCCCGGTAGAAGTTGCCGCGCGAACGCTTCGTTCACCAGCACCACGAGTGGAGTGTCTTTACTGTCGCGCTGATCGAGATCGCGGCCGGCGACCAGGCGGGTCTGCATCGCCCGCAGGTAACCTGGAGTGATCTCGTACATATTCGCCATAGGGGCGTCCCCCGGGCGCGGCACAGGCTTGCCTTCCAGAAAGATCGTGCTATTGGAGATATTCAGGGTGAGAGGCAATCCGTCGATCATTCCGGCCGCCTCGATTCCCGGCATCGAACGGACTTTATCCAGCAGGCGCCGCTGAAATTCTCGGCCCCGCTCTTCGTTATAGCCCTGCAAACCGAGATCGAAGGAGAGGGCGGCAGCGTGGCGGGGCTCGAACCCAAGATGGAGGCTAAGCGCGTGCTGCAAACTGCGCACCACCAGAACGCTTCCGATCAGCAGCACCACCGATAGCGCTATTTGGCTGGTGACGAGAATATCGCGCAGGTTCACCCGGCGAAGCTTTTCCGAAGGCGCGTCGTTCCTCATCGCTCCGGCCAGGCCCACGCGGGCGGATTGCAGGGCCGGAGCAAATCCGAACACTAGCCCGGTGAAGAGCGAAACGGCGGCGGCAAACAGCAGCACGCGCATATCCATCGCGACGTGAGGAATCACCGGTACATCGATGGGCGGGGTCCAGGCGTTAACCAGATTGGTGAGCCAGAACGCGAGCAGAATACCGGCTGTGCCCCCCGCGATCGAAAGTACCAGGCTTTCGGTAAGAAGCTGGCGGATCAGATGGCCGCGGCCCGCCCCTAACGCTAGCCGGATGGCTGTATCTTTTCTCCGGTCCACCGCTCGGGCCAGCAGCAGGCTCGCCAGATTGACGCAGGCAATCAACAGAACCATCCCGGCGACAACCATGAGCACCGCGGAGAATCCGGTGATGGCTCCGCGCAGGTAAGTTCCGGCCATTCCCGGCGGCGAGAGCACGATGGAAACGCCGGCATCGGCGTCCGGATACTCGCGACCCAGTTGTGCGGTGATTGAGTTCATCGCCGCCTCAGCGCCCCTCATCGAAACACCAGGCTTCAGGCGTCCTATGACGAATCCGTTTCCATTGCGGCGATTGTCGATCCAATCGTTCCCCTCAATCTGATGCACCATCGCGACCGGAACCCAGATTTCGGGGGTATAGATTAGCTCCGTGCCAATGAATCCCGCGGGCGTTACGCCGAGGATTGTGAAATCCAGCCCGTTCACTTTTACTTTCTTTCCGGCGATATTGGGGTCGCCGGCAAAACGCCGCTGCCAGCAGTTGTAGCTGATGACGGCCAGAGGGTGTCCCCCGCGTTTGACGTCGTCCTCGGGATGCAGCACGCGTCCTCGGAGAGCCTTGACGCCCAGCATATCGAAGTAATTCCCAGTGACTTCATATCCCCACAGGCGAAAATTCTCTCCTCCTCCACGGCTCATGCTCATGGGCGCGATACGGTACATCGCGAGGCTGCTCAAGACGGTGTTGCGGTCGCGATAATCCTTGTAATCGGGGTAGGAGAGGGCGGGATATTCAGCTTTGGCGGTACGCATGTTGAAGAAAACCAGTTCATTTTGGCGTTCCACGCCAAACGGACGGAAGACCACGGCGTTGACCAGAGAGAAAATCGTGGTATTCGCACCAATTCCAAGAGCCAGGGTCAGAATTGCAGCGGCGGCAAAGCCAGGGCTGCTGCGCAGACGCCGGAAGGATACAATGAGATCCTGCATGAGACGGCCCATGTCCCATAGTTACGGAGACGGTGGTTTATTTGTTTCATCGAACCTATCTACGGCGCGGGTCAGCTTCTCTTAAAGGAGAAATGAAGGGATGCGGAAGAGAATCGTCGGTCCGGGCCGGATCAGCGGGCGATCGGCGCCAGCACAAGGCTGGCTCGATCTCGAGCAAATTGCCACCATTGAGGTGACGTCGGAAGAACCCAACTTCCCGATCGAGTCTGTTTTCGGCTCGGCGGACGGCCCGGGCTGGCGCGCTTCTCAAAACGGCGCGCAACAGATTCGTATAATCTTCGATCAACCCACCATCCTTCGGCGGATTCATCTTCTTTTTGTGGAGCCCGAGCTCGAGCGTACCCAGGAATTCAGCGTTCGATGGTCAGCGGCCGAGGGCGGACCGCCGAAAGAGATTGTCCGCCAGCAGTGGAACTTCAGCCCGGCGGGTTCTACTCGCGAAGTCGAGGATTACGAGGTCAGCCTGGACGGTGTGGCGATGTTGGAACTGGCCATAACGCCGGATCTGAAACGGCGACAAGCTCCAGCCACTCTAGCCCAGTGGCGAGTGGCATGATCGCGGTGCGTTTATTTCTCGCGTTCGTGCTCATCTGCGTGCTGGGGCCGGCGGCTAAGGCGCAGGATCGGCACGACTGGCAATCCCTTGCGCAGTTGCACCTGGGCGATAACATTCGGCTGTCGTTGAAAACTGGTCCGGTGGATGGTGCATTCCAGGACTGGACGCCGCAGCAGGTCACGGCCGGGACCGTAACCGCGCGAAGAGAGGACGTGCTCGAGATAGATCGCTACCGCCGGGGTGGATGGACACGCGGCAAACGCGCCGCCGTCGGCGCCGTTATCGGATTTGGAGGTGGATTCGCGATCGGCGCAGCCGTGGGCGGCTGTCATCAGGGCCAATTTGGACCTTGCATCTCGCGTGGCGCTCTGGGCGCGGGAGTCGGAGCCGCGGGCGCGGTGATCGGCGCCGGAATTGCCGCGCTTCTCCCCCGGCACACCAGAGAGCTTATTTACTCAGCCAGATGAATCGGATTGCTAACTCTTCACCGTAGCCGGGTGGCGAGATAAGCGGCCGCTCCAAGAAACGACACGACGAGCCACCAGATGAGTATGCGTTTCATGATCCCGACCGAAGCATCAATCGAACGCAGACATTCAAGTTCAGATTTCAGGTAGCGTTGGCACTTGCCGCACTTCCGCGCATCACGCTCAGTTTCAGCCCCGCAGCTTGGGCACTCCAGAGTTTCAGCCATGGCCAGCCCATCATATCGCCTACCAAATGAACGCGGCTGTGCTACATTTACTCAATATGCGGACTTTGGCAGCCACGCTCGTGATGACCTTCACTTCTCTCAGCATCGGGTGCGATGTGATCCTGCAGCCCTCCCAGCAAGGCGAATGGTCGGATGGCAACTTCCGCAATCCGAAGTACAAGATCACGAAGGACATCCGGGATTTCCCCAAAGAGGAAAAGCCCCCCGCCGACAAGTAGCGCAGCCCGTCTCGCCGTTCCCAAACCTCCCGCGTGGGAGAATCAAGTTGCGTGTTAACCCGCCGCTCAATTGTGTTCGGAGGCCTAGGCGCCCTGACAGCTTGCACCCGCCCCAAGGCCAAGGGCTTTTCCGGCTATGCCTTTATCGCCAACCGTGACGGGGGAGCGATCGCCGCCGTCGACCTCGAGGTCTTCGCTGTGGCTCGGCATATTCCAGTGGATGGCTCGCCGACGGCCGTTGTCGCCCGTGAAAAGCGCGCCCGCGTTTACGCCTTGACGCCCGAAAACGGCTCGGTCCATGAGATTCGCTCCGGTAATCTAACTTTCGCGCACAAACTGCAGGTAGCCCGATCGGCCATTACCATGCGGCTTTCGACGTCGCGCCGCAATCTCTACGTGCTGTGCCGAGAACCGCGCAAGCTGGTGGCTCTGGCCTTCGAGCCGATGCGTGTGGATTGGGAACTCCCGCTTCCGGCCGATCCGACGGATTTTGACACTTCCCCGGACGGCTCCCTGCTGGCAATAAGCTATAGTGCCGCGCACGCCGTTAGCTTTGTCGATCTCGTGCAACGCCAAGCTTTCCCGCTAGTCAGGACGACAGGCGAAATCGGACTGGTGCGCTTTCAAAACGACTCGCGACAGTTAATCGCCGCCAATGTCAGCGAACGCATGCTCTCGGTGTACCACGTGCCGACGCGCCGGCTGATGGTCCAGCTTCCGCTCGCCGTCCGGCCGGATCACCTATGCTTCAATGCCGATGGCGGCCAACTGTTCGTGACCGGCGAGGGGATGGACGCGGTCGTGGTCGTCTATCCTTACTACACACCGCAGATCGGCGAAACCGTACTGGCGGGCCACAATCCCGGCGCTATGGCCGCGTCTGCGTCTCCCGGCTATCTTTTCGTCGCCAATCCGAAATCGGCGGACGTCAGCATTCTCGATATTGAGACTAGACGAGTGGTTGCGGTGACTCCGGTGGGAACAGAGCCTTCCTACATCACCATTACGCCCGACGATCAGTACGCGCTGGTGCTCAACCAAGCCTCGGGCGACATGGCCGTGATCCGGATACCGAACGTAACTCGCGCGGTGAACGAACAGCGCCGCTGGAAGAAAGGCCCACTGTTCATGTTGATCCCGGTCGGCTCCAAGCCGGTCAGCGCGGCTATCGTAGGGATGTAGCGTTCCATAGCGCATTAATAATCGACAATCCAGCGATCGCCGCCGTCTCCGCGCGCAGAATTTGCGGGCCGAGCGACACCGCGGCCCAGCCTGCGCGAGCAATTTCCGCTCGTTCTCTGTCGGTCCACCCGCCTTCGGGACCCACCAGCGCTCCCACACGATCCTCCGCCCGCAGCGCCGCTGGCACGATCGACACGATCGGAGGAGCTTCCGCTTCCTCGAATACATATCGATAGTCGGCCTGATCCCGCAAGGCATTCGTCAAACTGACTACGCGCTCGATCGTCGGCAGCCGCGTCCGCCTCGATTGCTCGCTCGACTCCCGTGCGATGCGGCTCCATCGGGCCATGCGCTTCAGGGCTGCGGTGGCCAGCCCCTTCTCGCTGCGCTCGGCCTCCACCGGAACTACTCGTTCCACTCCCAACTCAGTGGCCTTCTCGATCATCCACTCGAAGTGCTCGAATTTGATGAGCGACGCAAGGAGCACCGTCCGAACCGCCGGCGCGCCGGCCACGATTTGCTCGACAATCGCGAAAGATACCAGATCCTTTCGAGCGCTTTCTACTACGGCCAGATAGACGGTCTGGTTGTCCGAGATCTCGAATTTCTGCCCAGGCTCCACTCGCAGGACCCGGCTCAGATGATGCGCTTCCTCCCCCACGATTTGTGCGTGGCCGCTGTGCACCGCATCGACAAAGAACCGCCGTCGCGCCATCTAAGCTACTGTACGCCACTCCGTAGACATGCACTGACCTTATAATGTACCCAAGTGATCGCTTTTCTCCGCGGCAGGCTGCTCGAGAAGCACCCCAACCAAGTCATCGTTGAGACTGCCGGCGTCGGCTACGATGTCGTGATTCCGATCTCGACCTTCTCCGCGCTTCCCGAGGCCGGCTCGGAAGTGAAGCTGCGCATCCACACGCATGTCCGTGAAGACGCGCTGTCGCTCTTCGGCTTCCTGACTTCCGACGAGAAGACCATCTTCGAGAAGCTGATCTCCGTCAGCGGCATCGGGCCCACGCTGGCGATAAAGGTACTCTCGGGCATGGCTACGTCGAACCTTACGACAGCCATCCGCAACGGCCACGTCGAGCAACTGGTACGCATTCCCGGCGTCGGCAAAAAGACGGCCGAGCGGATCGTGTTGGAGCTGAAAGACAAGTTGGAAGGCGTTGCAGCCATGGCGGCCGCGGGTGTCCCGGCATCTCTCGCCGCCTCGGCCCTGAGTGTTATCGAGCAGGATGTGATGTCGGCCCTGTTGAACCTAGGCTGCAATCGCGCTTCAGCGGAAGCGGCCGTCCGCAAAGCCAAAACGGCGGGAGCGCCAGCCGAGTTCGAGCCGCTGTTTCGAAAGTCACTCGAATTGGTTCGCTGACAGTCCGGCTTGCTAACCTAGAACCACATGCGTGAGATCGGAATCGCTTCGTCTGAGCCGCTCGAAGGCGAACGCCAGTTTGAAGCCGCGCTCCGCCCCACGAAATTAGCCGATTTCACCGGACAACCAAAGCTTAAGGAAAATCTTTCCATCGCCATCGAAGCCGCCGCAAAACGCGGAGAAGCCATGGATCATGTTCTGCTCTACGGTCCGCCCGGCCTCGGCAAAACCACGCTGGCGACCATCATCGCCGCCGAGCTCGGTGTCGGTTTCGAACAGACTTCCGGCCCCATTCTTCAGAAGAAGCTCGATCTCACCGGCGTGCTCACCAATATTCGTCCCCGCCAGGTTTTCTTCATCGATGAAGTGCACCGGCTGCTTCCCGATGTCGAAGAGATTCTTTACGCCGCGCTGGAAGATTTTCGGATGGATATCCTGATCGGCACCGGGCCAGGCGCTCGCACCCATTCCATCTCTATTCCCCACTTCACGGCCATCGGCGCCACTACGCGGCAGGGACTCGTGAGCGCACCCCTGCGTGGGCGCTTCGGCCTGGTGCTGCGGCTGAATCATTATGGAGTCGCCGAGCTGACCGCCATCGTTCTGCGATCGGCTCAATTGCTCAGCGTTCCAGTCGACCCCGATGGCGCCGAAGAGATCGCGCGCCGCAGCCGTGGCACGCCTCGCATCGCTAACCGTCTGCTTCGCCGCGTTCGCGACTACGCGCAGGTCCGCGCCGAAGGCCACATCAATCTTGCGATCGCTACCGCAGCCCTCGATCTGCTCGAAGTGGACCGCTTCGGTCTGGATGAAATCGACCAGAAAATCATGCTGACGCTGCTCGAAAAATATAGCGGCGGCCCAGTAGGCGTGAATACCATCGCCGCTTCCATCGACGAAGAGGCCGACACCATCGAAGAAGTCTACGAACCGTATCTGATGCAGCTCGGCTTCATCGACCGCACCCCTCGCGGCCGCATCGGCACCGATCGCGCGTTCGAATACTTTCAGATTCCGCGCAAGCTGCGCGGCACCGCTCAAAATTCGCTTTTCTAAGTCTTTGAAGCACGCCTTTCTTTCCCTCGGATCCAATCTCGGCGACCGTGAGGCGCACTTGCTCGACGCGTTAGATCGGCTCGAAGCCGCAGGTATTCACACCCTGCGCCGGTCGTCGATTTACGAAACCGAGCCACAGGACCGGCTCAACCAGCCCTGGTTTCTGAATTTGGTAGTGGAAGTAGAGACGGAGCTCTTTCCCCGGCTCTTGCTCGCTCGGGCCCAAGCGATAGAACTCGGGATGGGCCGCAGGCGAGTGGTGCCGAAAGGCCCCCGCCCCATCGATATCGATATTCTGTTGTTCGGAAACTTCGTCATTCGCACGCGCGAACTGCAGGTTCCCCATCCGCGCATGAGCGAGCGGCGGTTCGTCCTGGAACCGCTAGCGGAGCTGGCTCATGACCTGCCACATCCCGTGACTGGAAAGACAGTCAGCCAAATGCTTGCTGAGACCCAGAGTCAGATCGTCAAGCCGTGGGAGCCCGACCAATCAGACTAGCTGGATGAATCCCGCTGCCGGGTATGCGTCACGCCTGTCACGACGCCCAGGCCGATCAGTATTAGAACGCCCACGCCGATCCACTGCGGCGGAATGTGCATCAGATGTGCTCCAACCGCTAAGCCAACGATGAGCACCACGAACCCGATGATGTAAAGTGCGAAAGACATACTTCCTCCACTGGCGCGCGGGCTCTCCCGCCTCGTCGCACTGCTACTGCAGTTGGAGGGCCAGTCGGGTAGGTCGTTGCAGGTATTGGTGGTGCCGCACGGCAACATTACGCCCAAGCAGGAAAATTTGCCTTGTGTTGACCGCCTATTGTATAGTTCGACCGACGACATACCCAAATAGGACAAAACCCAGAAGGAGATAGCAATGAAAAAGCTAATGCGAGGTACTATTACGGCCCTGTTCGCCCTCTCGGTGGGCGTCCACCTCTTCGCGCAGGAGCACATGCCGCGCGGCACGGCCACCGACGTCACCAACGACGAAATCCAAGCCACCGTCGCCAAGACACCCGACGCGAAGGTCAGCGATCAACAGATCCGCGTGGTCAATGTCGCCGGTGAGTATAACGTCGGCGTCGGCGTGGTGCATCGCTCCCGGACCAGCGGCCCGCAGACCGCCAACGGCATCGAGCACAGCCAGATCACCGAGGTCTATCATGTGATCTCGGGCAACGCGACGTTTGTAACTGGGGGCACCATCGAGAATCCGAAGGAAACACCCGCCACCAGCGTAGTTGTAAAGGTTCTCAATGGCCCCAGCACGGGCGGTGGAGCGATCCTGAATGGAACCAGCCGCAAGGTCGGGCCGGGCGACGTGGTCATCATTCCGCCCAACACGCCGCACTGGTTTAGCGAGATCTCGTCCGATCAGATCGTGTATCTGGTGGTCCGCTTCGATCCTCACAAAGTATTGCCGGCCGGCTACGGGACCAAGTAGACCACTCTCAAGTCCGGACGTCTTCCGGCTCGGCAAGGCTCGTGTCTTCGCTCGGGGCAGGCTCCGCAACCCGTGTCGTGCGATGCCGCAAGACTCCGAACACCAGCCACAGCAGGCCCGCTAGAAATACGAGCGCCATCAGCCAGTGCATCAGGGTTACCAGCAGCGCGGCTGTGATCACTGGCCACTGGAAGCGGAACTGGCTCAATTGCGACCCGCGGTCGATCATCCAGTGCCATCCGGTATGGGCCACCAGCGCAGACAGTATAATCGTCCCCATCCGCTCGGCCACCACATAGCGGAACAACAACTCCAGCGCCGGAATCAACAGCACCAATACCAGCAATTGCCCCAGCTCCACGCCGATATTGAACGACAGCAGCGACGTCAGCATGTGCGATCCCGCGAACTGCATGGTCTGCCGAAGTACGAATGAGAACCCGAAGCCGTGCACCAATCCGAATCCGAAGGTGATCAGCCAGCGCCGGTGGACGTTGCTGGTTCCGACGATATTCTCGAGCGCCATGTAGACAATCGACATGGCGATCAGCGTCTCGATCAACGGCGGAAACCACAATGCGTCCGGCGCGAAGTTATAAGCCGAGGCGATGAGCGTGATCGAGTGCGCCACGGTGAACGACGTCACAATCGGTATCAGCGCGCCGAACCGCCGGAACGGGATCACCAGGCAAAACAGGAACAGCAGATGGTCGGTTCCATCCAGAATGTGGAAAAATCCCAGGTTGACGAAACGCAGCGCAGCCTGATACCAGCGCGGATCCAGGCGCACCAACCCCGGATCGCCGTCGTATTCAAACGCCCGCACTACGCCTGTCGGAGGTAGAAAACGCAGAACGGTGACCACGCGCAGGCCCAACCGGGCGAGGCCGGGATGAATCGAGAAGTCCGACCGATCCGACTGGATTGGATAGTCGAACAAGACGTCCAGCATCACCTGGTTCCAGACGACAGTGGTCTCGGGCGGCAACGGCGGCCCGGTAACGTGCGCCACCGCAGCGTCGTAGTCTGCAAAAGATCGATCCGATTCTAGCGAGATTTGCGTCGCCACTACTTTCGGCTTTGGCAGCCGCGTATCGCCTTCGTAGAGTTCGATGAAGTCGGAAATCCACAGGACGGCGGCGTCGGGGAGTATGGGGGCGACGCGTTCCAAATCCAGATAACCCGACGCCTTCTCTGGAAATATCAGGTCGCGCATAGCTTTGAGTGGGACCCGAACCAGCAGATGCGCCCGATCTCCCGACGGCTTCAAGAACGCCTGCACGGTCACATCGTTGGGGATCTCATGGGCTCGGGCGTGGGGGGAGAGCATCATGGCCGCCAACGATGCGGCAACTACGAAATTAAGGCTGATTCTCGGCATGGCTAAAACAACTACTGGCAGTAAACGGTCGCTTGTACAACCGAATCGTGTATAATAGCGTACCATCTCGTGAAAGGAGCAATGAGAAGCATGAAGCGTGACCTCTATGTTGGAGGAATCTTTGTCGCAGCCCTCGTAGCACTCGGAATCGGATCTTTCATACTCGAAAAAAGAGCCGTCGTTCATGCGGCTGGCGGATCACAGGCGCCGCGCTTTGAAGTGGACCCCATGTGGCCAAAACCGCTGCCCCACCATTGGCTCATGGGCAATACGATCGGCGTCTCGGTCGATTCCAAAGATCACATCTGGATTATTCACCGCCAAGGCTCACTCGAAGCCATGGAAGATTACGGCGCGGCCAACCCGCCCGGCGCCAAGCGCCAGCGCGGCAAAGTGGAGTCGGAATGCTGTGAGCCGGCGCCTCCCGTGCTCGAGTTCGACGAGGCCGGCAATCTGCTCGCGAGCTGGGGCGGACAGGATGGAGATGGCTATGTATGGCCGGCCTCCAATCACGGCATCACGGTCGACTATAAGGGCAACGTTTGGATCGGGGGCAACGGCCGCACCAAAACGGACATGAACGCCCCCGCCGGAGGCCGTGGACGAGGAGGAGCAGCCGTTCCCGGTCAAGCGCCGCCCGAAGAGCAAGCTGGAACCGCTCGCGGTCGAGCGCCAGGCGGTCCGCCGCTCTACCACGACAGCATGATCATGAAGTTCACCCAGGACGGCAAATTCCTGATGAAGATCGGTACCGCCGGACAGAGCCACGGCAGCAACGATACTGAAAATCTCGGATTGCCCGCCAAAATCTTTGTCGACCCCAAGGCCAACGAAGTGTACGTCGCCGATGGCTACGGCAACAAGCGCGTTATCGTCTTCGACGCCGATAGCGGAAAATTCAAACGATATTGGGGCGCTTACGGCCACAAGCCGGACGACATCAACCTGGGCCCGTACTCGCCCGATCAACCGCTTGCGCAACAATTCCGCAACCCGGTTCATTGCGCCGATCTCTCCACCGACGGACTGCTCTACGTCTGCGACCGCGTCAACGATCGCATCCAGGTCTTCAAAGCCGACGGCACGTTCGTCAAAGAGAAAATCCTCTATAAGGACACCCTCGGCGACGGCGCGGTTTGGGACATCGCCTTTTCGAAAGATCCGCAGCAGAAATACCTCTACCTTGCAGACGGAGCCAATGAGCAAGTCCATATCCTGGACCGCGAATCGCTTGAAGTACTGACCAGCTTCGGCGACGGCGGACGCCAGCCCGGTGAATTCTACGCCGTGCACAGCATCGCTACCGATTCGAAGGGCAACCTGTTCACCACTGAGACCTATCGCGGCCAGCGCTTACAGAAGTTTATCTACAAGGGCCTGGCGCCCGTTACGAAACAGGAACAAGGCGTCCTGTGGCCCGGCAAAAAGAGCTAACCGGAAGTCATGAACCTTAAAGCGCTCGTGTACACGGGCGTAATATTTGCTTCGTGGGGGAACGCCCAGACCGACACTCCGGCGCTTCCCCCTCCTGGCTTCCATCATCTGCATCTCAACTCGACTGATCCGGAAGCCGCCATCGATTTCTACACCAAACAATTCCCGTCAACGTCGAAATCCACCTGGGGCGGCATGCCCGCGCTCAAGACCGGCAAGATCTACGTGCTATTCAATAAGGTCTCGACGCCCGCGCCCAACGAGCCCCAGACCGCCATCTGGCACTTCGGCTGGCACGTCGTGGATGTGCGCGAGACTAACGCGCGATATAACCGCGATCATGTCCCGCTGCTTCCGCTCTACACCGGCGATGGCGACAACGCAGTGTATATCAGTAGCGATACCTGGCCTGGGGCCGGCGGAACTCTCGGCCGCTCCAAGGCTCAAATCGCGGAGGCCAAAGCCAACGGTGTCAAGCCGGCCGGTGGCGCTGGCTTTGCCTATCTTCTGGCTCCCGACGGCGCCGCCGTCGAATACCAGGGCAACATGCCGGCCGAGCGCTTCAATCACGTCCACATGTATCAGGACGAGCCGTTTTGCGCGCAGCTCTGGTATCAGAAGCATCTCAATGCGGCTATGCCTGGACGAGGTCGCGGGCCGCAGCACACCGAAGCCGACTGCAAGGTCGAGCGCACGCCGGATAAAAGCTGGCCGGCTCTCGACAAAGATGGGATGTATCGGATCCCTGGAGCGGCCGTGCTCTTCGACGACGTCTCGCTGAATTGGTATATCCGCCAGGGCGATAGCCCGCTGGTGAGCACGCGCGGGCACATGGCCGATCATTTCGCGCTCAGCGTCTCGAACCTCGATGCCTGGGTCGACAAGTTGGGTAAAGAGGGCCTCCGCTTCCTTCCGCAGCAGCAGCCAATGAGCGACGGCCGCATTCGAGTGGAAGGTCTCGGACGGCCGTACAAGTTGGGCGATACGCGCGCCATCATGATTGAAGGCCCCAGCAAAGAAGCGATTGAGCTAGTCGAAGCGAAGTAAACCGCCATGCGGCTTTGCCTGCTCCTTATTGCGGTCTCCGCTGTGGCGCAGGTCTCCGACCTGCGAAATGGCCAGATCATCGATCCCGTCAAATGCGCTGCCGACCAGTCGCAAACCTACGCGCTATATCTTCCGTCTCATTATTCTCCTGATCGTCCCTCGAGCCTGATCCTGGCTTTCGATCCGCGCGGCCAGGGCCGCCAGGGAGTTGAACACCTGCAAGCCGCGGCCGAGAAGTACGGCTACATCGTCGCGGGATCGAACAATGCGCGCAACGGTCCGCCGCAAGTGAGCTTGACCGCCGCGCAAGCCATGTGGACCGACGTCGGCAAGCGTTTCTCCATTAATCCCAAGCGCATTTACACCGCTGGGCTTTCTGGCGGCGCGCGCATCGCCATGAAAGTAGCGCTCGATTCCGATCAGATCGCCGGGGTCATCGCATGTAGCGCGGGATTTCCGCCCGGACATCGCCGCAGTGATCTTAGGTTCGTCGTGTTTGGCACCGCCGGCACCGAGGATTTCAATTACCTCGAAATGCGCCAGTTCGATCAGGAGCTGTCCAGTCCGCATCGCGTGGTCATCTTTGAAGGCGGCCATACCTGGTTGCCCAACGCCCTAGCGATCCAGGCCGTCGAGTGGCTGGAGCTTCAAGCTTCCGGCCGCGGCCCGCGCGAAGAGCCTAAGCGGGACGTGATCGCGATGAATAAGGATCGCCAGGAATTAGAGCGCGAGGCGCAGATGGTCGGCGAGTTGAGTGAGCTTCAGCAGCGCCTTACCGACGACCCAAATGCGCGCGCGTCCAATCTCAAAGAACTGAAAGACCGGCTTCTCGCGTTTTCGCGCCAAGCGAACGCCCCAGCCGATTCACCCGAGCGTCGCATGGCCCGCCGAATCCTCGGCGGCATTTTCATCGATTCCCGCTCAGTCGACGATCAGGAATATCAAAACTTCGTCGACAGTCTACGCCCAGCTTCCACCCGCTAGGCCAGCCTCGCCAACTCCTGCACCGTCCGCCGAACCACCGTCTTCGTCAACGGCAGCTTGTATGCATTCTTACGCAGCGGCCTCGCTCCAGCGATCGCGACTTCGCCCACTTTCGCGGCCAACTCTGCAGTGATCCGTTGGCCCGTGAGCAACTGCTCGGCCTCCGGCACTCGCCACGGAATCGGCGCGACGCCTCCCAGAACAACGCCTGCGGATCTGCAAGTCTCGCCATCCATCTCCAATACAACAGCCGCGCTAACTACAGCATGCGTCCACGCCTCCCGATCCAGCACCTTGTGATAGGTGCTCCTCGTTCCCGGCTTCGGCGTCGGCAACAAGATTGATGCCAGCACCTCATCATTCGCCAGCACGTTTTCCTTAGCCGCGTCCTTTTGCGGCAGCGTGAAGAAATCGGCCGCCGGTACCGTGCGGTCACCGGAAGGCCCCACGATCCGAAACTTCGCTTCCAGCGCCACTAACGCGGGCGCCGTATCCGACGGATGAACAATAAAACTGGGCCCGCCGCCGAAAATCGCGTGAAACTGATTCTCGCCATTGATCGAATAGCAGGTGTTGCCACCGGCCTTGTAGCACTTGAATCCGTTGCGGTAATACCAGCACCACGGCCGCTGGCAAACATTCCCGGCCAGCGTGCCCACATTCCGGATCTGCGGCGTCGCGACGCTTTCGGCCGCCTCCGCCAGCACCGTATACTGCCGCCGGATCACCTGATGCCGACTCAGCGCATCGAGCGTAATCAATCCGCCGATGTTCACGCCGCCACTGGCCTGGGCCACCTGATCGAGCCCGCGGACCGCCTTCAAATTGATCAGCACATCCGGGTTGACGATCCGCTCTTTTACCATGCCGAGTAGATCGCTTC